>Ga0209254_10000105_pt1 | contig 52390 bp, 48 predicted proteins | sample FrelakmetDIP11DI_FD_187148 | JGI IMG/M metagenome (GOLD analysis project Ga0209254, IMG submission 187148) | Freshwater lake sediment microbial communities from the University of Notre Dame, USA, for methane emissions studies - DIP11 DI (SPAdes)... | ecosystem: Environmental > Aquatic >...
TCCTCTCGCATGAGGACCACGAGATGATGCGACCTTTCCACGTCGGACCGATGACGCCCTGAGAGTCTCCGCGGAAGGGTTTTTCAACAGAATCGCTCCATAGCGACACTTCGATTCCTGAACCTCAGCCGCGTTCGATCGGCTCAACAGCGCTCTGAGCGGCCGCTTTGTAGACTTCCTCACTGCGGTCGCGACGACGAGCCACGCCTGCACTGCCTCGAGACCGGTCGTTCGTGCAGAGAATGTTCTGGGGCATGTATGGCTGGAGTTGACCGTTCGTTGCCGGTCGTCCACGAACGTATACGCATCGACTCAGTGCGCGCTTTCTCCATCACCGTGCGCCTCGCCCACGCGCGGATCGCATTGTCGCTTACGCGGCGGCGCGCGGCCTGGCAAGCGGCGTCCCCCGCGACAACTAGAACCTCATGCCCACCGCGACCCTGACCATGTCGTTTGGCGTGAAGTTCACGTTCGGGTCCCAAGCGATCCGCGCGAACCACGCCTTGTAGTCAAAGGCTACCGCGACCCCCGCTGCTCTAACCGTGCCGCCTTCGACGCTGTCCAGCGGGCCGTACTTGTAGAACGCATCGATGCCGACACGCGTGTCCGGCGTCGGCTTCGTCCGGTACACCGCATGGGTCACGCGCTGCCCGGCGGCAATCCACTCGCCGTGAATCTGGTACAGCATGAAGCTCGTGTTCAGGTCGTCCGGTAGCCTCGCACCGAGCCCCAAGGTCCACGCGTCGTTCGGATCGAAGTTGAGGTTGAAGTACGGCTTCTCGTTCGTTCGCGAGATGCCGAGCAGGCCGTGGAAGTCGCCGCCCACCTCCGCGGTCACGCTACCGCCCAAGAAGCCTTGCGACGCGTATTGTGCCGACAGCACCGCCTGGGTCAGCGGCAGACTCAGTTTGTACTCGTATCCGACGCGTGCCTGACTGAACTCCCCGGGCTGATCGTAGTACCCGACCCAGCCGGTGTGTGAGCCGAAGTTGCCGCGCAGGTTGACGTCGTATGCACCGGCCTGACTCGTAGTCGCGTAGTAGGTCGCGGTGTGCTTCCACGCGACGGCCTCGCCCGACCGCGGAAGGCTGCGCTCCCCATCGGCCGACTCGTCGAAGCCGAGCACCGTGCCGGTCGCACCGAGCGCGGCGGCGAACACCCAGCGCGCGGATCGGCCGCTCAATCGAGCCGACACCGATACTCCCCAAAGAAGTTCCGATCCATTCACGCGCCAGGACGTTCAGTGCCCAGACCAACCACGCCCGAGCGCCGTTACTGTGTAAGTGCCATGGTCGCATTCAAGACGATGAGGTTGGCTTACAGTAGCTGATGGATCGAGGCAGGCGACGCGGTGCCTGTCGGCGAACGATCGGCAGCGCCATTAAACGACCGCGATCAGCGGCTTCGCTGGATGGCCAGTGGCCGATCGGCGGCACTGGGGTGAACATCCGCATAGCAGTCATTGGCCAGTGCTCATCGATGAATTTCGATCGTCCGGTCAGACCGCGATGCCGTTCGCAGCGTTCGACCTCACCTTGCGGGCTCCTCGATCGGGTCATACCGCCAGAACTCGATTCCGACCCCGATCGCGGAGGCGAACCGCCATGGCCGTAGCCCTGTATGCGCGGGTGTCCACCACCCGTCAAGCCGAAAACGACGCGTACCAGAGCCAGGAAACGCCAAGCACACCCAGCGGGCGATGCAGGAGAACGCCCGCCAGGGGTATTGGAACGGGTCCGTGCCACCGTTTGGCTACCGGGCGGTGACGACCGACACCGTGGGCAACCGGGGCCGGCATAAGCGCCGGCTCGAGATCGATCCGGTGGGGGCGGAAACGGTGCTCGCCGGGCAGGACGGGCAGGTCATGGGCATGAAGGCCATCGCGTCGCAACTGAACCGCCAGGGGCTCAGCATGCGTGGGCGTCCGTGGCGCATCCAGAAGGTGAACCGGATCCTTGCCGATCCGCTCTACACCGGCTGCTTCTACTTCAACCGGCGCGACTCGAAGACGCGCAAGGAGCGCCCGCAGCCCGACTGGATCGCGGTGTCGGTCCCGGCGATCATCGATGCGGGTACCTTCGCACGGGTGGCGAAGCGCCGGGAGCAGGAACGCGCGCTATCGATCGACGAGACGCTGCGCACGCAGACGGTCAAGGCCCGCCGCAGCGAGGTGCTCACCGAGATGGCGAAGCTGAAGGACCGCTAGGCTCGCTAGGCGCTCGCGGTACGTCGCGCGAACGCCGATACCGTGCAGGCATTTTGCGCGGCGCTCAAGGAGCGCTTCGCCGATGCGACTTCTGGCCTGGGCAAAGCCTACCTGCGACTGCTGGTCGATGAGATCAGACTCGCGGGGAACGAACTGGTCATCAGCGGCAGCCACCGGCGTCTCGCGGACGCCATTGGCTTCATGCAGAAAAGAAAGCTGGGTGAAGTGCCCAGCTTCGTGAATGACTGGCGCGCCCGACAGGATTCGAACCTGTGACCCTCGGCTCCGGAGGCCGATACTCTATCCACTGAGCTACGGGCGCGCGGGGAAGCGCAGCATTCTACCGCCTGTTGCCGCATCGACGCCGCCATCCCGGGGCGATAAGAGGGCTTGCCGCTATAATCGCAAAATCCCTTTAGCCCTCCCACAAGGTCCTCGGCATGGCGGCCACTCACGAACCCGCTCACGAAGAGAGCGGCGGCTTGATCAAGACTCCGAAGCAGTTGGCCGTCGCGGTCGTGCTGGCGTTCCTCGTGCCGGTGGTCATCATCGTCATGCTTTCGCAGCTCGTCTTCACCGCCACGAAGACGAACGTGGACCAGCCCGCGTTCACCGACGAAGCAGTGCGGGCACGGCTGCAACCCGTCGCGCGCGTGAATCTCGACATCACGGGCGGCGCGGGCGCCGGACAGAAGGCCCCGCGTACCGGCGAGGAGGTCTACAAGGCGGTGTGCGGCGCCTGCCACGCGAGCGGCGCCGCCGGCGCGCCGAAGTTCGGCGACAACGCCGCGTGGGCGCCGCGTTTCAAGGAAGGCTACGACCACCTCGTCGAGTCGGTGATCAAGGGCAAGGGCGCCATGCCGGCACGCGGCGGTGGCGCTGACCTCTCGGATTACGAGATCGCGCGTGCCGTCGCCTTCGTCGCGAACAACTCGGGCGGCAACTTCAAGGAACCGCCGGCGCCGGCCGACGCAAAGCCGGCGGCCGCGGCAGCACCCGCTGCAGCGGCGGCACCGGCTGCTGCGGCCCCGGCAGCAGCGCCCGCCGTTGTTGCCGCGGCAGCGCCGGCGCCCGCTCCCGCAGCGGCGCCCGCCGGCGACGCCGACGCCGCGAAAGGCAAGGCGCTCTACGACCAGGCGTGCATGGCGTGCCATGCGACGGGCGCCGCCGGGGCGCCGAAGACGGGCGACAAGGCCGCGTGGGCCGGGCGCCTCGGCGCCGGCCTGGACGCGCTCTACGCGAGCGCCATCAAGGGCAAGGGCGCGATGCCGGCGAAGGGCGGGCGCGCGGACGCCTCGGACGCGGAAGTGAAGGCCGCCGTCGACTACATGGTGGCGGCGTCGAAGTAGCGCGCCGTGACGCACGGCGGCGCATCGCCGTTCGGTCGCTTCGGAGACCGAAGCCACCACGCACCGTCGCCTTCAAGGGCAGCGCGGGCGTAGGGATTGGGATGCGCGGACGGGACCGGGGGTCTCGAGCTTCGCCGCTTTCGCGAAACGCGCCGTGACGCTGTGCAGCCAGGGGATGAGACGGCGCGCCTGAGGCCTCCGCTAGAATCGATCGCCCCAGGCCGGAAGGACGTTCATGATTCCTCACCTCGTCAGCGCGATGGCGAAGCCGCTCGCCGATGTCGAGGCGCGCATCCTCGCGGCCACGCCGGCGGTCGAGCACTGGTTCCGCAGCTTCTGGCTCGATCACACGCCGCCGTTCTACTCGTCGGTGGACCTGCGCAACTCGGGCTTCAAGGTCGCGCCGGTTGACACCAACCTCTTTCCCGGCGGCTTCAACAACCTCGATCCCGCGTTCACGCCGCTCGGCGTCCAGGCGGCGATGGTCGCGATCGAGCGCTTCTGCCCGGAAGCGCGCAACCTGCTCCTCATCCCCGAGAACCACACGCGCAACACGTTCTACCTGCGCAGCGTCGCAAGACTGGCGACGATCCTGCGGCAGGCGGGCCTGAACGTGCGCCTCGGCACCCTGATTCCGGGCGTCGTGGAGCCGCTGCAGGTCGAGGTGCCCGACAGCGAGCCGCTCCTACTCGAGCCGCTCGTGCGCCGCGGCACGCGCCTCGGCCTCGCCGACTTCGACCCGTGCACGGTGCTCCTCAACAACGATCTCTCGGCCGGGGTGCCCGAGATCCTGCAAGGCCTCGACGGCCAGTGGGTCCTGCCGCCGCTGCACGCCGGCTGGGGCACGCGACGGAAGTCGCGGCACTTCGCCTGCTACGACATCGTGGCGGCCGACTTCGCGGGGGCACTCGAGGTCGATCCCTGGCTCGTGAATCCGTACCACGCGCGCTGCGGCGAGGTGAACTTCAAGAGCCGCGCCGGAGAGGAATGCCTTGCGACCAATGTCGAGCACGTCCTCGCCCGCGTGCGCGCCAAGTACCTGGAGTACGGCATCGACGAGCAGCCCTATGTCGTCGTCAAGGCCGACGCCGGCACCTACGGGATGGGCGTGATGACCGCGAGGAGCGCTGACGACGTCGTCGGCCTCAACCGCGACACGCGCAAGAAGATGGCGGTCGTGAAGGAGGGCCTTGAGGTCTCGGAGGTGATCATCCAGGAGGGCGTGCACACGCTCGAGACTATCAAGGACGCGGTGGCGGAGCCCGTGGTCTACATGATCGACCGCTACGTCGTCGGCGGCTTCTACCGCGTGCACACGGCGCGCGGCAAGGACGAGAACCTGAACGCCCCCGGCATGCACTTCGAGCCGCTCGCGTTCGCCGAGCCGTGCATCCAGCCCGAACCCGCCGCCGGCTGCGATGCCCCCCGCAACCGCTTCTACTTCTACGGCGTCATGGCGCGGCTGGCGGCCTGCGCGGCGGCGCTGGAACTGGAAGACACGGCACCCCAGGAATCAGAGGACAGGAATCAGGGATCAGAAGGCTTGTCATACTCCTGATCCCTGATCCCTGATCCCCGGCGATGAGGCTCCTCTTCATCCTCGACCCGCTCCCGTCGATCAAGACGTACAAGGATTCGTCGTTCGCGATGATGACGGAGGCGGCGCGGCGCGGCCACGAGCTGCACTTCGCACCGCAGGAGGGGCTGCTCTGGAAGCGCGGCAAGGTGATGGCCGAGCATTGCCGGCTGCACCTCGTCGAGCCGGAGAAGCGGCTCGGCAACCCCGAGATCCACGACGAACACTGGTACCGGCTCGACCTGCCCCCGCGTGAGACGCCGCTCGGCGAGTTCGACGCGGTGCTGAACCGCAAGGACCCGCCCTTCGACCTCGAGTACCTGACCGGCACCTGGCTGCTCGAGCACGGCGTGCGCCAGGGGGCGCGCGTCTTCAACGAGCCGCGCGCGGTGCGCGACCACAACGAGAAGTTCGCGATCGCGCAGTTCGCGCAGTACGCCGCACCGACGCTCGTCGCGCGCCTCATGCCGCAGCTCCACGCGTTCATCGCCGAGCACGGCGACGTGGTGCTGAAGCCGCTCGACGGCATGGGCGGCGCCTCGGTCTTCCGCGTCACGGACCACGACCCCAATCGCAACGTGATCGTCGAGACCCTCACGCAGCACGGCGAGCGCACGATCATGGCCCAGCGCTACCTGCCGGAGATCCGCGACGGCGACAAGCGCGTGCTGCTGGTCGGCGGCAAGCCGGTCCCGTATTCGCTCGCGCGCATCCCGCGCGCCGGCGAGAGCCGCGGCAACCTCGCCGCCGGCGGCACCGGCGTCGCGCGCCCGCTCACCGCACGCGACCGCGAGATCGCCGAGGCGCTCGGTCCCGTGCTCGCTGCGCGAGGGCTGCTGCTGGTCGGCCTCGACGTCATCGGCGACTGCCTCACCGAGGTGAACGTCACCAGCCCGACCTGCTTCCAGGAGATCACCCAGCAGACCGGCTTCGACGTCGCCGCGTTCTTCCTCGACGCGCTCGAAGCCGCCTGCGTGAGCCGGGCGAGCTGAGGGACCCGCCTGCGACCGGCTCTGCCCGCCGCGGCGTCATGCGACCCGAGCGCATGACCGCCTTCGCGCCGGCCAGAGAGGTCGATCGTCCGCCGCGGTCGAAGGGCACCCGCGGCGCCTGCCGCGCCTGCGTGTCCCGCCCGGTTGCCTAGGGCCCTCGGGGCAGGGTATCGTGGCCGTGCGGCTCGCCCCGGCCGCCGTCGGTTCCTGCCCGTCGTCCATGGTCGGCCTCCTCGTCATCGCTCACGGCTCTTTCGCCGAATCGCTGGTCGCCTGCGCGGCCCACGTCCTCGGCCGCCGCCAGCTGCCCGTGCGGCACATCGGGGTGACCATCTACGACGACCCGGATTCCCTGCTGCCTCGCGCCCGCGAGGCGGTGAAGACGATCGACGAGGGCGCCGGCGTGCTCGTGCTCACCGACATGCTCGGCGCCACGCCGGCGAACATCGCGACGCGCCTCCTCGTGGCCGGCAGGGTCGCGGGCATCGCCGGGGTGAACCTGCCGATGCTCGTGCGCGTGCTCACCTACGCCCACCTGCCGCTCGAGGCGGTCGTGGACAAGGCCCTCTCCGGCGGCCGCGAGGGCGTGACCGTCATCGCGCCGCCCGCCTGACGCGACGCCCATGCCCCAGGTCGAGGTCGAGATCGTCAACAAGCTCGGGCTGCACGCCCGCGCGTCGGCGAAGCTCACGCAGCTCGCCACCACCTTCGCGTCCGAGATCTGGCTGTCGCGCAACGGCCGCCGCGTCAATGCCAAGAGCATAATGGGCGTGATGATGCTCGCCGCCGGCAGGGGCACGCGCGTCGGCATCGAGGCGGAAGGCGCGGACGCGGATGCCGCGGTCGACGCCATCGTGGCGCTGATCGCGGACAAGTTCGGGGAAGGCGAGTGAGGCCGGAGGCGAGACGGTGAAGATAGACGAGCAGGCGACGGCCGCCGAGCTCGCCGCGCCCGCACGGTCGGGCGCGAGCTTCACGCTGCATGGGGCGGGCGTCTCCGGCGGCATCGCCATCGGCTACGCGCACCTCGTCTCGACCGCGCGGCTCGAGGTCGCGCACTACGAGGTCCCGCCGAACGACATCGGCGCCGAGATCCGGCGCTTCGACGACGCGATCGCGCAGGTGAAGGGCGAGCTGATCGGCCTCGCGGCGAGCATGCCGTCGACCGCGCCGGCGGAGATGGGCGCGTTCGTCAACCTGCACCTCATGATCCTCGACGACGCCTCGCTCTCGCAGACGCCGCGCGAGCTGATCCGCACCCGCCGCTGCAACGCCGAGTGGGCGCTGATGCAGCAGCTCGACGCGCTCAGCGCGCAGTTTGACGAGATCGAGGACCCGTACCTGCGCGAGCGCAAGTCCGACGTGCGCCAGGTCGTCGAGCGGGTGCTCAAGGCGATGACGGGCACCGGCCACGCGCCGCCGCCGCCTGCCGACGTCGAGCAGGTGATCGTCGTCGCCCACGACCTCTCGCCCGCGGACATGATGCTGTTCAAGCAGCACCAGTTCGCCGGCTTCGTGACCGACGTCGGCGGCGTCACCTCGCACACCGCGATCGTCGCCCGCAGCCTGAACCTGCCGGCGGTGGTCGGCCTGCATCACGCGCGCTCGCTGATCCGCGAGGGCGAGCTCGTCGTGGTGGACGGGCGCGCCGGCGTGATCATCGTCAACCCCGACAAGCAGGCGCTCGCGGAGTACGGGCTGCGCCAGAGCCAGCTGCAGCTCGAGCGGCAGCAGCTCAAGCGCCTGAAGACGGCGCGGGCGGCGACGCTGGAGGGCGTCGAAGTGTCGCTGCTGGCGAACATCGAGCTGCCGCAGGACGTCGAGGAGGCGATCGAGGCGAACGCCGACGGCGTGGGCCTCTTCCGCAGCGAGTTCCTGTTCCTCAACCGCGACGAGCTGCCCGACGAGGACGAGCAGTTCGCCGCCTACCGCGACGTGGCGGTGGCGATGCGCGGCAAGCCGGTGACGATCCGCACGCTCGACCTCGGCGCCGACAAGGCGCGTCCCGGGAACGACCGGCGCAGCCCCAATCCCGCGCTCGGCCTGCGCGGCATCCGCTTCTGCCTCTCCGAGCCGCAGATGTTCCTCACGCAGCTCCGCGCCATCCTGCGCGCGTCGCACTACGGCAAGATCCGCCTGCTCGTGCCGATGCTCGTGCACGCGCACGAGATCGAGCAGGTCTTTCAGCACGTCCGGCAGGCGAAGGCGTCGCTCGACGCGCAGGACATCCCCTACGATCATGACATCGAGATCGGCGGCATGGTCGAGGTGCCGGCGGCGGCGCTCGCGCTCGGCATCTTCCTCAAGAAGCTCGACTTCCTGTCGATCGGCACGAACGACCTGATCCAGTACACGCTCGCGATCGACCGCACCGACGACGCCGTGGCGCACCTGTACGACCCGTTGCATCCGGCCGTGCTGTGGCTCGTGTCGCACACCATCCGCAATGCCAACAAAGCTGGCGTGCCGGTCGCGGTGTGCGGCGAGATGGCCGGCGACCCGCAGCTCACCCGGCTGCTGATCGGCCTCGGCCTGCGGCACTTCTCGATGCACCCGGCGCAGCTGCTGTCGGTGAAGCAGCAGGTGCTGCACACGAGCCTGCCCGACGCCGAGGCGGCGGCAGGCCGGATCCTGCGCGCCGACGATCGCGACAAGGTGCGCGCGCTGGTCGAGCGGCTGAACGCCTGAGCCGCCGACGCGGCGCAGGAGAGGGGGAAACGATGCTCAGCGAAATCGAAGGCGTGCGACAGGACGAGCCGGGACGGCGTCGGCGCTGGTTCCACGGCGACTACTTCGAGCTCTTCGTGTGGCAGTCCGAAGAGGGGCAGGTCGTGATGTTCCAGCTCTGCTACGGCGGCGCGACGAGCGAGCGGGCGCTCGTGTGGCGCGAGGACCTCGGCTTCTTCCACGACGGTGTGCCGCCCTCGCCGCCGGGCGGCGACCTCGCCGCGAGCCGCTTCCCGGCCAGCATGGTCTCGACGCGCTTCGGCGACGAGGCGAAACAGGTGCCGGAGGACATCCGCGCCTTCGTGCTCGTGAAGATCGCCGACTACAGCCAGTCGCCGCCGCCGCGCCGCCCGGCGCGCAGCCGCTTCCGTCGCGAGGATTGGCAGCGGCGCGCGAAGGCCTGAGGGTCTGTCGCTGCGATGCGGCCGCGGTCCGCCTCCGCGTCGATCCACGCAGCCACTCGCCGGCACGCCTTGCAGCGCACCGAGGACGTGCAGCGCGTCCGACAGCGGCGGCTTTCCCTGCGGTGGCGGCCGTCCCACTCCGGTGCCCGACGCCTTGCGTGCTACACTTCGCTCGCGCCGATTTGATTTCAGCTTGCGGGCGCTGAAGGGAAGACCGTTCCTTTCTAAATCCGGCTAAAGCGAACGCAACCCGTTCCGGCCGCGCAGGCTGCAACGGGTTTTTTGTTCGCATGCAGGAAGGCAATCCCACCCGGAGCGTCGGCGCCGTCACGGCGCGACGGCTGCGCTTCGACGCACCGCTCGCATTCCGCAGCGGCGGCGTGCTCGACGGCTACCACCTCGTCTACGAGACCTACGGGCGGCTCAATGCCGCACGCTCCAACGCAGTGCTCGTCTGCCACGCGCTCAACGCCTCCCACCACGTCGCCGGCTACTACGCCGCCGACCCGAAGAACGTCGGCTGGTGGGACAACATGATCGGCCCCGGGAAGCCGCTCGACACCGACCGCTTCTTCGTCGTCGGCGTGAACAACCTCGGCAGCTGCTTCGGCTCCACGGGCCCCGCGACCCTCGATCCGCGCAGCGGCCGTCGCTACGGCTCGCGCTTCCCGGTGGTCACGGTCGAGGACTGGGTCGCGGCGCAGGCGCGGCTCGCCGACCGGCTCGGCATCCAGCGCTTCGCGGCGGTGATGGGCGGGAGCCTCGGCGGCATGCAGGCGCTCGCCTGGTCGACGCTCTATCCGGAGCGCATCGCCAATGCCCTGGTCATCGCCGCGACGCCGAAGCTCACCGCGCAGAACATCGCCTTCAACGAGGTCGCGCGGCGGGCGATCACGACCGACCCCGACTTCCACGGCGGTGACTTCTACGAGCACGGCGTCAAGCCGAAGCGGGGCCTGCGCCTCGCGCGGATGATCGGCCACATCACCTACCTCTCCGACGACGCGATGATGGAGAGGTTCGGCCGCACGCTCCGCGCCGAATCGATCGGCTACCATTTCGACATCGACTTCGAGGTCGAGTCGTACCTCAAGTACCAGAGCGAGAAGTTCGCCGAGTACTTCGACGCCAACACCTACCTGCTCATCACCCGCGCGCTCGACTACTTCGACCCGGCGCACGAGCTCGGCGGCAACCTCACCGCCGCGCTCGCCGGGGCGCGCTGCCGTTTCCTGGTGGCTTCCTTCACCTCCGACTGGCGCTTCTCGCCGGCGCGGTCGCGGGACATCGTCAAGGCGCTCGTCGACAACCGCCGCGACGTGAGCTACGCGGAGATCGACGCGCCGCACGGCCACGACGCGTTCCTCCTCGACGACCCGCGCTACCACGCGGTGGTGCGCGCGTACTTCGAGAACGTGGCGCGCGAGGTCGGTGCCGACGGCGCGGACGCACCCGCGTTCGCGCTGCCCGGCGAGCCGCTCGGCGCGACGTCGGACGCCGACGCGCTGGCGAGCGGCTTCGCCGCATGACACCGCCATGACGGAGACCGAGCGGACGCTCCTCGCCCGGCGGCCGGACCTCGCCGCCATCGCCGAGTTCATCCGCCCCGGCGCGAGCGTGCTCGACCTCGGCTGCGGCGACGGGCTGCTGCTGCGGCACCTCCGCGAGACGCGCGAGGCGCGTGGCTACGGCGTCGAGATCGAGGACGAGAAGGTCATCGCCTGCGTCGCGAACGGCGTCAACGTGCTGCAGGGCGACCTCGAACGCGGCCTCGCCGACTTCGACTCGGGCTCCTTCGACTACGTCATCCTCTCCCTCACGCTGCAGGCGGTGCGGCACACCGAGGCGATCGTGCGCGAGATGCTGCGCGTCGGTCGCGAGGCGATCGTGACGTTCCCGAACTTCGGCCACTGGACGAACCGCTGGCAGGTGATCCGCGGCCGGATGCCGGTGTCCGACGAGCTGCCGTACGAGTGGTACGACACGCCGAACGTGCACCTGTGCACCGTGCACGACTTCGAGAGCTTCTGCGCGAAGCACGGCTTCCGCATCCTGGAGCGGCGCGTGCTCCACGAGGGCCGGCCGGTGCGCGTGGCGCCGAACCTCCGCGGCACGGTGGCGGTGTTCAGGTTCCAGGCGAAGGCTTGAGCCTTCGCTGCGGGCCCGTTCGCGGCGGCCGCACCACGCGCGTCCGCATCGGCCGGAGCTCCGTAGCGCTCGTTCAGCGGTTCGCGAGCACCGGGCAGGCGCGGGCGCGCAGCAGCGCGTCGTCGGCGGTGACCAGGGTCAGGTCGTAGACGAGCGCGGTGGCGACGAGAAACCGGTCCGCCGGGTCGGCGTGGTCGGGCAGCACCTCGCGGCTGCGCAGGGCCACCTCGTGATTCAGCGGCGCTTCGTGCGCCGGCGTGCGGCGCAATGCCGCCGCGATCCAGTCGCCCGGGCTCGTGCCCAGTCTGATCCGCCCGCGCTCTGCGAGTACCAGCACCTCCCAGGTGCTGATCGGCGACAGCCAGAGGTCCGCACGGGCGCGCTCGAGGGCGGCGCGCACGCGCTTGCCGAGCTTCTCGGGCGCCGCGAGGCTCCAGAGCCAGACGTGCGTGTCTAGCAGCAGCCTCACTTGCGCAGGGCGTTCCAGCGGCGGGGCTCGAGGGCCGGCGCCACCGCGTCGCCCACGAGCTCCACGGTGCCCGCCATGCAGCCGATCCAAGGCTCGCCCGGCGCGCTCCGCGAGGGCGGGACGAGCTCCGCGACCGGCTGCCCGAAGCGCGTGATGACGACCGGCCGGCCGGTGCGACGCACCCTTTGCACCACCGCAAGACAGGTGGCCTTGAACTTCGACACCGGGATGGATTCCATACGGCCAGCGTAACATGGTCAGATTGCTTGGTCCAAGTCGCGCCCGCCGGCGAAGCCGGCGCTCGCGCGCCTTCCGGTGACTCGTGCGCGTGGTTCCGAGGGCCCGTCGGGTCGATGCGACGACAGGCGCCGTCGGGAGCGCCCCGGCAATACGACCGCCTCGACCCCATGGGTCTCCACTAGAATCCGCGCAGACGCCGCGCCCCGCCGCTCCGCCCCCTTGTCAGCATCCCCCCCGATCCGCCGCTCCAAGCTCTTCTGGGTCGGGATGCTGTCGTTCGCCTCGGGCTTCCCGCTCGGCGTCTTCTACGAGATCTTCCCGGTCTGGTTCCGGCAGCAGGGCGTCGACCTGAAGTCGATCGGCTTCCTGTCGCTGCTGCAGCTCCCCTGGTCGCTCAAGTTCCTCTGGGCGCCGGCCGTCGACCACTACCGGCACCACCGCCTCTGGATGGCCGCAGCCGAGCTCGCCATGGGCTGCGTCATGCTCGGGTTCGCCTACGCGCTCGGCGTCGGGAGCTGGGTGTATTTCGCGATCTTCGCGTTCACGCTGCTCTCGGCGACGAACGACATCGCCATCGACGGCTGGACGATCGAGTACCTGGAGAAGCACGAGTACGGCCTTGCGAACGGCGTGCGCATCGGCCTCGCCCGCGTCGGGATGCTCACCTCCGGCGTGATCCTGATGCTCTCCGACTTCGTCGGCTGGCGCGGCGCGTTCCTCGGCGCGGGCGGCATCCTCGTGCTCACCGCCGTCGGCTGCCTCGCGGCGCCGCGCGAACGGCAGGTCGCGCGCAGGGTCGGACTTTCGCTCGGCGCGGAGCTCTTCGCGATCGCGCGCCAGCCGCGCGTCGCCGCAGCCGTTGCGCTGCTCGGGCTCGGCACCCTGTGGCTCGTCAACAACGCCACCAAGTGGTCGGCCCGGTGGCCCGGCTTCTGGCCGACGATGTGGACGTTTGCGGTCGCGCTCGTGGCGCTCGTGTGGTGGCACGGCCGCAACGCCCCGCGCGACGGCAAGGCGGACCGCGGCCCGATGTTCGGCGCGCTGCTCGAACTGCTCGAGCGGCCGAAGATCCTGCCGGTGCTCGCGTTCGTGCTGCTCTTCAAGCTGGGCGACGCGTCGATGGGCTTCATGGTGAAGCCGTTCTGGGTGGACAGCGGCTTCACGGCGACCGACATCGGCCTCGTCTCGGTGAACATCGGCCTCGCGCTCTCGATCGCCGGCGGCCTCGTCGGCGGCTGGTACGCCGACCGCGCCGGCATCTTCAAGGCGCTGTGGGTGCTCGGCCTCTGGCAGGCGGCGTCGAACCTCGGCTACGTGTTCGCCGCGAGCATGATCCCACCCGCCTCGGCCGGCCTCGGGCCGCCGACCATGACCGACCGCCTGATCATCTACGCCGCGAGCGCCACCGAATCCTTCACCGGGGGCCTCGGCACGGCAGCCTTCGTGGCCTTCCTCATGGCGATCGTCGACAAGCGCCGGTCGGCGACCGAGTACGCGCTGCTCTCCTCGCTCTTCGCCGGGTCGCGCGCCTTCGCCGGCTGGGCGAGCGGTTTCGGCGCCGAGGCGATGGGCTACGCGAACTACTTCCTGCTCACCTTCTTCCTCTCGTTCCCGGCGTACCTGCTGCTGCCGTGGGCGAGGCGGATGCTCGAGTACAGCGCCTCGCTGCCGGCGACGACGGCCGCCGAAGCCGAGCCGATCGAGGGGGCGAAGGGCGCACCGGCGGGGTGAGCGCGTGGCGACCATGGCGGCGATAGGGCTGCCGGGGACTGGAAGCGCGTCGCGCCGCTTCCGGCGCGCAAGCGTGCCCGACGCCTCCGGCCGGTGTTGAGCGGCGTGGCGCAGCCGCGTCGCGACCTGAGGGTCACGGTACTGCAACCCTTTCTCGCCGGGCTGGATGACAGCCGTGTTGCGGCCGCCTCGCCCCCGCACACCGAGCGAGTGGCCCGGCGAGCGCCCTTGCGGCAGGCGGTTGTCGCGCCCGGCGAAACCCGTTAGCCTGCGCGTGTGCGCGCCGCGGTGGCGCGTGGAGGGGCGCGGAGAATCCGTATGAGCGAAATCACCGACACGATCGACAGCGTCGTCAACACCTCCAACCGGGACAAGCTCGTCGCCGACATGAAGTCCGTGATGTCGAGCGCGGAAGAGCTGTTGCGGGCGACTGCCGGCCAGGCGGGCGATAAGGCGCAGGCGGCACGGGTGCGCGTCGAGGACGCCCTGCGCAGCGCGCGGCTCAAGCTTGCCGACAGCCAGGAAGTGGCGCAGCGGCAGGCGAAGGCCGCCGCCCAGGCGACCGACGAGTACGTGCACGAGCACCCGTACATGGCGCTCGGCGTCGCCGCTGCGATCGGGCTGGTCTTCGGCGTCCTGATCGCCCGCCGCTAGAAGCGGCGCGCTCGCGAACCGGCATGGACGAGCGTCCCGACGCACCGCCGCCGGGGGCAGCGGAAGCCGCGCGCCATCTGGCGGGCAGCCTCCTCGGCCTGGCCCAGACGCGGCTCGCCATCCTCGGCACCGAGCTCGAGGAAGAGCGCATCCGCCTCACCGGCGCGCTGGTGCTCGCCGTGTGCGCGCTCTTCTGCCTGCAGATCGCGCTCGCGCTGATCGCGGCCTTCATCGTCGTCGCGTTCTGGGAGACGCACGGGCTGCGCACGCTCGGCGTGCTTGCCGCGATCTTCGCCATCGTCACAGTGGTGCTCGGATTGCTGGCTCGCGGGCGGGCGGCGCAGCGCTCGCGGCTTTTCCAGACGACCATCCGCGAGCTCGCCAAGGACCGCGCGCACTTCGACTCATGAGCCGGCTCGATGCGGTCTACGCCCGACGGGCGGCGCTGATCGAACGCGCCGATGAGGACCGCATGGCCATCGCCACGTCGGTCGTCGCCCTGGAACGGCCGATGATGGTGGCCGGTCGCGTGCTCGGGGTCGTGAACTTCGTGCGCGCGAACCCGCTCGTGATCGTCGGGGCCCTCGCGCTGCTCATGCTGCTTCCCCGCCGCCGCCGGCGCGCCGCGGTGGTGCCGGCGCGCCGCGAGGGCGCCATGGTCTGGGCGAAGCGCTTGGCGCTCCTCGACATCATCCGGCGCGGCTTCTTCCTGTGGCGCAGCGCCCGCCGCATCCTGAAGGTCTCGGCTTTCGTCGCACGCGTGATGCGATGAGCCTGCGCGCGCTGCAGGCCGCCGCGCTGGCCGTGCTCGCCGTCGCGCTCGGCGGCTGCGCCGTCGGCCCGCGCGCCCTGCAGGAGTCGCGGCTGCAGTACAACGAGGTGGTGAAGGCGACGAGCGAGCAGCAGCTGCTCCTCAACATCGTCCGCCTCCGCTACACCGACACGCCGAGCAGCCTGTCGGTCGCGAACATCGCAGCGCAGTTCGAGCTGGTGAAGAGCCTTTCGATCGTGCCGTTCTTCGCCGCGTCCGGCGCCGCGATCAACCAGAGCTTCCGCGCGATCCTCCCCGGCGCCGGGCTCGCGACCGCAGACCGGCCGACGCTCAGCCTCGTGCCGATCGACGACCAGGAATTCACCCGGCGCCTGTTCACGCCGCTCAGCCTCGACGGCATCGTCTACCTCGCGAAGACCACCTGGCCCATCGGGACCGTCTTCCGTCTGTATCTGGAGAACCTCAACTGGATCCCGAACGCGGAGCTGGCGAGCGGCCCGACGCCGCGCATCGTCCCGCCCTACGCGGACTTCCTGCGTGGCGTGCTGGCGCTGCAGGAGCTGCAGCAGCGCGGCCAGATCGTGTTCGGCAGCGAGGAGCGGGAGGAGCCGGTCGGCGGGCCGATCCCGGCCTCGCAGGTCACGGCGGCGAACGTCATCGAAGCGGCGAAGAGCGGCTTCGAGCTGCGGCCGGACGAGGGCGGCAGGATCTGGCAGGCGGTGAAGAAGGTGCGCAAGCCCTTCCTCTACATCGACCCCGCCGTCGCCGCTTCGCCCGAGGCGCGCGAGTTCGTGCGCGTCTTTCGCCTCAAGGAGGGGCAGCTCAAGTTCGAGCTCACGGTGGACCAGGTGCAGCCCTTCGATGCGCGCGGCGCGACCAAGGACTTCACGGTGGTCGATCTCGAGACGCGCTCCCTCCTCCAGGCGATGTACTTCGTGTCGCACGGTGTCGAGATCCCGCCCGAGCATCGCAGTGCGCGGCTGGCACTGACCACGCTCGACGCCGAGGGCGAGGCATTCGACTGGACCAAGGTGACCGCCGGGCTCTTCCGCGTGCGGTGGGCGGCCGGCGATGCGCCGCCGCCGAACGCGCATGTCGCCATCGCCTATCTGAATCGCTGGTTCTACATCGACACCACCGACCACGAGACGAAGGCGACGTTCTCGCTGCTGATGGAGCTGTCGCGGCTCGAGCTGCAGCCGCGCGAGGGCGACCGGCCGCTGCTCACGCTGCCGCTCGGGCGGTAGGCCCCGCGATCATTCCACGCGCTTCGCGCCGGCGTGCCGCGCCCCGCTGCGCGCCGCCGGTGCTCGACGCGGTCGCTCGGCCGCGTCGCTCGCGTTCACCAGGGCCACGTCGTAGTCGATCACCAGCGGCGCGTGATCCGAGAAGCGCCGCGCCTTGTAGATCGACGCCGCAGTGGCGCGCTTCGCCACTCCTGGCGTGGCGATCTGGTAGTCGATGCGCCAGCCGACGTTCTTGATCCACGCCTGGCCGCGGTTCGACCACCAGGTGTACTGCTCGGGGCGCGGGTCGAGCCTGCGGAACACGTCGACCCAGCCCAGCTCGTCGAAGACGCGCGTCAGCCACTCGCGCTCCTCCGGCAGGAAGCCCGAGTTCCTGCGGTTCGCACGCCAGTTGCGGAGGTCGATCTCGCGATGGGCGATGTTCCAGTCGCCGCAGAGGATGAACTCGCGCCCGCTCCCCACGAGCCGCGCGAGCACGGGAAGGAACGCCTCCATGAAACGGAACTTCGCCTGCTGGCGCTCCGGCGAGCTCGAGCCCGAAGGCAGGTAGACGGACACGACGGAGAGCGCTCCGAAGTCCGCCTGGATGTAGCGGCCCTCTGCGTCGAACTCGCGGCTGCCGATGCCAGTGACCACGCGGTCGGGAGCGTGACGCGTGTAGAGCCCGACGCCGCTGTAGCCCTTCTTCTCGGCGCAGTGGAAGTGGGCCGCGTAGTGGTTTGGCGTGGCTATTGCTTTTGGCAGGTCCGGAAGCTGCGCCTTGACCTCCTGCATGCACACGATGTCCGCGCCCTGTTTCGCGAGCCAGCGGAAAAAGCCCTTGGCGTGCGCCGAGCGCACGCCGTTGAGGTTGCAGGTGGCGACGCGTAACATTCTGAATTTGCGAGCAGAACCCGCTCGCGCTCAGGATGCTGCCATGACCGACTTCCGCCGCGACTTCATCGCCTTCGCCATCGACTCACAGGTGCTGCGTTTCGGCAGCTACGTGACGAAATCCGGCAGGCAGACCCCGTACTTCTTCAACGCCGGCCTGTTCGACACCGGCACACGCCTCGCGCGGCTGGGGGAATTTTACGCACGGGCGATCGAATCGTCGGGCGTGCAGTTCGACATGCTCTTCGGCCCTGCGTACAAGGGGATCCTGCTCGCGGGCGCGACGGCGATCGCGTTCGCGGCGCGCGGCCGCGACCTGCCGTGGTGCTTCAACCGCAAGGAAGCGAAGACGCACGGCGAGGGCGGCGCGACCATCGGTGCGCCCCTGCAGGGCCGCGTGCTCATCGTCGACGATGTCATGACCGCCGGCACCGCAGTGCGCGAGTCGATCGAGATCATCCGCGCCGCCGGCGCGACGCCTGTGGGGGTGGCCATCTCGCTCGACCGCATGGAACGCGGCATCGGACAGCTCTCCGCGGTCCAGGAGGTCGAGCGCGGCCACGGCATTCCGGTCATCGCGATCGCGACGCTCGACGACCTGCTCGGCTACCTCGCCGGCCATCCGTCGCTCGCCGCCCATCGCGACGCCGTCACCGCTTATCGAGCCACTTTCGGAGTCCATCGATGAACTACAAGACCGCCATCCCGGCCGCGCTCGCCGTCGTCATCGCCGTCGCCGCGGTTCCGGCGACTGCACAGAAGCTCTACAAGTACGTCGATGCCCACGGCAAGGTCTTCTATTCCGAGCGCCCGCCGGTCGAGGCCACCGGCAAGGCGATGGAGCAGCTGAACCGCCAGGGCGCGGTGACGCGGCAGGTGCAGGCGGCACCGACCGCGGAGGAGATCGCCGCCGCGGCGGCGGAGCGCCGTCGCAAGCAGGACGACGAGGCGCGGCTGCGCGAGGAGAACCGCCGCAACCAGGCGCTGCTGGACACCTATGCGAGCGAGAGGGACATCGAGCTCTCGCGCTCGCGCGCCCTCGAGGCGGTCGAGTCGTCGGTCAAGGACGCCGAGGCGAAGCTTGCCGAGGCGCTCAAGCGCCAGGAGAAGCTGAAGGCCGAGACCGAGTTCTACGTGAAGAAGACGGTGCCGGGGCGACTCAGGCAGGAGATCGAGAACAACGAGCGCGAGATGGGCCTGCAGCGAGAAGCGATCGCCAAGCGCGACAAGGAGGTCGCCGCGATCCACGCGAAGTACGACGAGGACAAGCGGCGCTTCATCGAGGTCACGAAGCCCAAGCCGGCGGTGCCGCCCGCGACAGCCGCACAGGCGCAGCCCGCGGTGCCGCCGGCGACGGCCGCACAGCCGGCGGTGCAGACCGTCAGCGTCGCGCCGGGGGCGGCGGCGAAGCGCTGAGGCGTGCTTTCCGCTTCGCAGGAATCGGGGTTGACGCGCTACGTCACGGAAACGAGCGTCAGTTCGCAAGCTTGCGCTTGAGCAGGTCGTTTACCGTCGCCGGGTTCGCCTTGCCCTTGCTCGCCTTCATCACCTGCCCGACGAGGGCGTTGAAGGCCTTCTCCTTGCCGGCACGGAACTCCTCGACCGACTTGGGATTCGCGGCGAGCACGTCGTCGACGAGCGCCTCGATCGCGCCCGCATCGCTGATCTGCCTGAGCCCGCGCTTGTCGATGATGGCGTCTGCGTCGCCCTCGCCCGCCCACATTGCGTCGAACACTTCCTTCGCCATCTTTCCCGAGAGCGTTCCGTCGCGCACGCGCCCGAGCAGCGCCGCGAGCGCGCCGCTCGCGACCGGGCTCGCATCGATGCCCTTGGCGTCGCGGTTGAGGGCGGCCGACACGTCGCCCATGATCCAGTTCGCTGCCGTCTTCGGCTCAGCACCCGCCGCGACCGTCGCTTCGAAGTAGTCGGCCATCTCGCGCGACTGCGTGAGCGTGACCGCGTCGTACGCGGTCAAGCCCCACTGCGACTGGTATCGCCCGCGCTTCGCTTCCGGCAACTCGGGCAGCGCACCGCGGACGCGCTCGATCCACGCCTCGTCGACCGCGAGCGGCAGCAGGTCGGGATCGGGGAAGTAGCGGTAGTCGTGCGCCTCCTCCTTCGACCGCATCGAGCGTGTCTCGTCGCGATCCGGGTCGTAGAGGCGGGTTTCCTGGATGATCCGGCCACCGTCCTGGATGACCTCGATCTGGCGGCGCACCTCGTACTCGATCGCGCGCTCGAGGAAGCGGAAGGAGTTGAGGTTCTTGATCTCGCAGCGGGTGCCGAGCGTCGTGACGCCCATGGGGCGCACCGAGACGTTCGCGTCGCAGCGGAAGGAGCCCTCCTGCATGTTGCCGTCGCAGATGTCGATCCAGCGCACCAGCGCGTGCAGCGTGCGGGCGTATGCGACCGCCTCCTCGGCGCTGCGCAGGTCGGGCTCGGAGACGATCTCGAGGAGAGGCGTGCCGGCGCGATTCAGGTCGATGCCGCTCATGCCGTGGAAGTCCTCGTGCAGCGACTTGCCGGCGTCCTCCTCGAGGTGCGCGCGCGTGAGGCGCACCGTCTTCTCGCCCCCCTGCGTGACGATGCGGATACTGCCGCCCTGGACCACCGGTAGCTCGTACTGCGAGATCTGGTAGCCCTTGGGGAGGTCGGGATAGAAGTAGTTCTTGCGCGCGAAGATCGACGCGCGGTTGATGGTCGCGCCGACGGCGAGGCCGAAGCGGATCGCGCGCTCGACCGCGCCGCGGTTCGCGACCGGCAGCACGCCCGGCAGCGCGATGTCGATGGCGCAGGCCTGCGTGTTCGGCGCCGCGCCGAAGGCGGTCGCGGCGCCGGAGAACATCTTCGACCGCGTCGAGAGCTGCGCGTGCGTCTCGAGGCCGATGACGGTTTCCCATTCCATGGCTGAGTGCTTCAACACGGAGGCGCAGAGGACACCGAGCTCAGGAAGCAAGGTGAAAGCGGCCTTTGGCTTCGCGCCGCCCTCTCTCTATCGAAACTCGGCGTCCTCCGTGTCCTCCGCGCCTCTGTGTTGATCGCTTTTCCGCTGCCTCAATACCCCGGCGGGACACGCCGATGCCAGTCCGTCGCGCGCTGGTACTGGTGCGCGACGCCGAGCATCTTCGCCTCGCTGAAGTAGTCTCCCACGAGCTGCAGCCCTACGGGCAGATCCTTCTCGCCGAAGCCGCACGGGATCGACATGCCCGGCAATCCCGCGAGATTGGCCGGGATCGTATAGATGTCGTTGAGGTACATCTGCACCGGGTCCGCGGTCTTGGCTCCGAGCTCGAACGCCACTGACGGCGAAGTCGGCCCGGCGATCACGTCGACCTCGCGGAACGCCCGGGCGAAGTCGTCGGCGATCAGGCGGCGGATCCTCTGCGCCTGCACGTAGTAGGCGTCGTAGTAGCCGTGCGAGAGCACGTAGGTGCCGATGAGGATGCGCCGCTTCACCTCGGGACCGAAGCCTTCGGCGCGCGAGCGGCAGTACATGTCGATCAGGTCGCCGTACTGCTCGGCACGGTGACCGTAGCGCACGCCGTCGAAGCGGGAGAGGTTCGACGACGCTTCCGCCGGCGCGATCACGTAGTACGCCGGGACGGCGAGATCGCTCGAGGGAAGGTCGACTTCGCGCGTCGTGGCGCCGAGCTTGCGCATCTCCTCGAGTGCCGTTTCGACCGTCTGCGCCACTTCGGCACCCAGCCCGGCGCCGAAGTACTGCTTCGGCAGACCGATGCGAAGCCCTGCAAGCGGGCGGCCGGCCGGCGTGTCGGCGAACGGCCGGTCGAGCAGCCGGGTGTAGTCCTCGGGAGCGCGTTCGAGGCTCGTCGAGTCGCGCGCGTCGAAGCCCGCCATGCCGTTCAGGAGCAGCGCAAGGTCCTCGGCGCCCTTGCCGAATGGCCCGCCCTGGTCGAGGCTCGACGCGAACGCGACCATGCCGTAGCGGGAGACGATGCCGTAGGTCGGCTTGAGCCCCGACACGCCGCACAGCGCCGCCGGCTGGCGGATGGAGCCGCCGGTATCGGTGCCGGTGGCCGCCGGCGCAAGGCGCGCCGCAACCGCGGCCGCCGACCCGCCGGAGGAACCGCCCGGGACGAAGGCCTTGTGCCACGGGTTGCGCACCGGCCCGAACCACGACGTCTCGTTCGACGAGCCCATCGCGAACTCGTCCATGTTGCACTTGCCGAGGATCGGCGCGCCGGCTGCGAGCAGGCGCTCGATCATGTGCGCGTCATAGGGGCTGGTGAAGTTGGCGAGCATTCGCGAGCCGCACGTCGTACGCCAGCCGGACGCGCACCAGATGTCCTTGTGCGCGATCGGGATGCCGGTAAGCGGTCCATGATCGCCCCGAGCGATGCGCGCGTCGGCGGCGCGGGCGGCAGCGAGCGTGCGCTCCCGGTCGACCGTGACGAAGGCGTTCAAGTCGGGCTGCGCCGACGCGATGCGGCCGAGGAAGAGCCCGGCGAGCTCCACCGCGGAGATGCGTTTCGCGGCGAGCGCATCGGCGAGCTCGCGGAGGCTGGCGTTGTGCATGAAGTTCGCGGGGCGGCGGCGGCCGTCGGGCCGGCGCCCGGGAAGCGGGCGCTAGTCGATCACGCGCGGGACGAGGTACAGGCCGGCTTCCGTCTGCGGCGCGATCGCCTGGAAGGCCTGGTGACGGTCGCTCTCGGTCACCGCATCGTCGCGCAGGCGGAGCATCACGTCCTGCGCGTGTGCCATCGGCGCCACGCCGGGCGCTTCGACCGCCTGCATCTTCTCGATCATCGCGAAGATGTCGTTCAGCTGGTCGCGCACGGAGGCCGCTTCGGCGTCGCTCACCGCGATGCGCGCGAGCATCGCGATGCGCTTCACCTCGTCGAGCTGGAGCGACACTTTTCCCTCTTAAACCGCGCCGTTCGATGGTTTATCATAGCGTATTTGGCCTGCCGCCGACCCCGACGGGAGGGGGATCCACAGGATGCTCGGTTTTCTGCGTGCCTATTTTTCAGACGACCTCGCGATCGACCTCGGCACTGCGAACACCCTGATCTACGTGCGCGGCAAGGGCATCGTCCTCGACGAGCCCTCGGTGGTGGCGATCCGCCAGGAAGGCGGCCCCTCGGGCAAGCGCACCATCCAGGCGGTCGGCAAGGAAGCGAAGCAGATGCTCGGCAAGGCGCCGGGCAACATCTCGGTGATCCGGCCGATGAAGGACGGCGTCATTGCCGACTTCACCGTCACCGAGCAGATGCTCAAGCAGTTCATCAAGAAGGTGCACGTCTCGCGCCTTCTCTCGCCCAGTCCGCGCATCATCATCTGCGTGCCCTGCGGCTCGACGCAGGTCGAGCGGCGCGCGATCCGCGAATCGGCGCTCGGCGCCGGCGCCTCGCAGGTGTACCTGATCGAGGAGCCGATGGCGGCGGCGATCGGCGCCGACATGCCGGTGGCCGAGGCGACGGGCTCGATGGTGGTGGACATCGGCGGCGGCACCACCGAGGTGGGCGTGATCTCGCTCGGCGGCATGGTCTATTCGGGATCCGTCCGCGTCGGCGGCGACAAGTTCGACGAGGCGATCATCAACTACATCCGCCGCAACTACGGCATGCTGATCGGCGAGTCGACGGCGGAGACGATCAAGAAGGAGATCGGCTCGGCTTTCCCCGGCTCCGAGGTGAAGGAGATCGAGGTCAAGGGCCGCAACCTCGCCGAGGGCATTCCACGCAGCTTCACGATCTCCTCGAACGAGATCCTCGAGGCGCTGACCGAGCCGCTGAACCAGATCGTGTCGGCGGTGAAGATCGCGCTCGAGCAGACGCCGCCGGAGCTCGGCGCGGACATCGCCGAGAAGGGCATGGTGCTGACGGGCGGCGGCGCGCTGCTGCGCGACCTCGACCGGCTGCTCATGGAGGAGACCGGGCTCCCGGTGATCGTCGCCGAGGATCCGCTCACCTGCGTCGTGCGCGGGTCGGGCAAGGCGCTCGAGCGCATGGACAAGCTGCACACGATCTTCACGAATGACTGAGCCGCGGCCGGTCGCACGCTGCGGCCGGCGTCGCCCCCGGGCCGCCGCGGCCCGGTGAGCAGGCCGTAGCTGCCGGACGCGCCCTCGCACGCGCGCTGACTGACCGCCGATGGAGCACTCGCCGCCGCCGTTCTTCAACCGCGGCCCGGCGCCGGTCGTCCGGGTCACGTTCTTCGCCATCGTCTCGATCTTTCTGATGGTGACCGACGCGCGCTTCCGCTACATGGAGCCGCTGCGCCAGGCCATCTCGACCGTCGTCTATCCGGTCCAGCGCACGGCGCTCGCGCCGGTCGAGGCGGGCGGGCGCATCGGCGACTACTTCCAGAGCATCGCCGACCTGCAGCAGGAGAACGAGCAGCTGCGCGCGGGCAAGCTCAAGGACGCGCAGGACCTGCTCACCCTCGACGCGCTGCGCGCCGAGAACACCCAGCTCCGCGGGCTGCTCGACGCGCGGCAGCGGGCGAAGTCCGAGGCGATCTTCGCGGAGATCATGTATGCGGGCCGCGACCCGTTCAGCCGCACGGTCATCATCGACAAAGGCACGACGCAGGGGGTGGTGCGCGGCCAGCCGGTGATCGACACCGGCGGGGTGATCGGGCAGGTGACGCGGGTGCAGCCGCTGGTCTCGGAGGTCACGCTCGTGACCCACAAGAACCACTCGGTACCGGTGCAGGTGGTGCGCAACGGGCTGCGCGCGGTGGCGTTCGGGCTCGGCGACGCCGAGTCGATGGAACTGCGCTTCCTGCCGCTGAACGCTCCCGTCGAGCCGGGTGATGAAATCGTCACGTCGGGCATCGACGGCCTCTATCCGCCGGGGCTGCCGGTGGGCAAGGTCGCGCGGGTCGATCGCGAGAGCACGCAGACGTTCGCCAAGGTGCTGGTCGCGCCCGCGGGCGGCACCGGGCAGTACCGGCAGGTCCTGGTGCTGCGGCCGGTCGGCGAGGCGCCTCCGGCGCCGCCGGTGATGGAGGAGCCGCCGCCGAAGAAGGAGCCGGCGAAGGTGAAGCGCCAGAAGCTGCGCCAGGGGCAGGGCTGAAAGGCGCGCCGGCGCAGATGGAGGACGAAGGAACGATGCGCCAGCGAGGCAACGCCTGATGGCCCTGGAAGCGCCGGGCCAGCGCATCCTGCTGCCCGTCAACGTCGGCTTCATGGTGCTGACGGTGCTGCTCGCGCTCGGCTTCGACCTGCTGCCCTGGCCGGCGCTCAAGGGCGTGCCGGACATGCTCGCCCTCGTGATCTGCTTCTGGTGCATCCGCGAGCCGCGGAAGATGGGCATCGGCATCCCCTTCCTGCTCGGCCTGGTCATGGATGCCGCGAACGGCGTGCTCATGGGCCAGCACGCGCTCGCCTACTCGGTGCTCGCCTTCCTCGCGATCAGTGTTTCGCGCCGCGTGCTCTGGTTCGGCCTGCTCGCCCAGTCGCTGCAAGTGCTCGCGATCCTGCTGACGGCGCAACTGGTCACGCTGCTCGTCCGTATGTTGGTCGGAGGGCCGTTCCCCGGCTGGAACTACTTCCTCGGCTGCTTCGTGGGCGCGGCCCTCTGGCCGCTCCTGAGCGTGATCCTGCTCGCGCCCCAGCGCCGGCCGGCGAGCGTGGACGAGACGCGGCCGATCTAGGGTCAAGGGATCAGAGGTCAGGAATCAGGCATCAGAAGGGGCACCTTGCCTCTTGCCAACGGCATTCTCACCGCTCATCCTCCGGCCCGCGCCCCTGATCCCTGATTCCTGATCCCCGACCTCTGATGCGCGGCACGCACTTCGGCAACGGCAACCAGGACCTGAAGCGGTTCCAGGTGCGGCTCGGCATCGCGGGCTTCTGCGTCGTCGCCGCGTTCGGGGCCCTCTTCGCGCGGTTCTTCTTCCTCCAGGTCGTCCAGCACGACTACTACCACACCAAGGCCGAGGACAACCGCATCGCGATCGTCCCGGTGGCACCGAACCGCGGCCTCATCCTCGACCGCAACGGCGTGGTGCTCGCCCGCAACGACTCCGCGTACACGCTGGAGATCTACCGCAACCGCGTGGACGATCTGGAGGCGACCATCGCCGAGCTCGCGCAGATCGTCGAGATCACGCCACGGGACCGCAAGCGCTTCAAGCGCATGCTCGAGGAGTCCAAGGGGGCGGACAGTCTCCCCATCCGCTCCAAGCTCACCGACGAAGAGGTCGCGAAGTTCTCGGCGCAGGCGTACCGGTTCCCGGGCGTGGAGGTCAAGGCGCGCCTCTTCCGCCAGTACCCGCTCACCGACCTCACGGCGCACGCGGTGGGCTACATCGGCCGCATCAACGACCGCGACGTGGAACGGCTCGAGGAAGAGGGGCTCACGGCGAAGTACAAGGGTTCGGACCACATCGGCAAGGTTGGGCTCGAGGCGAGCTACGAGCACGCGCTGCACGGCACGCCGGGCGTGGCTCAGGTCGAGATCGACGCCGGCGGCCGGCCGCTGCGCACGCTCTCGCAGACGCCGGCGGTCGCCGGCAACAACCTCGTCCTCACGCTCGACACGAAGCTGCAGAAGGTCGCGGAAGACGTGTTCGGCGAGTTCCGCGGCGCGCTCGTGGCCATCGAGCCCGCGACGGGCGGCGTGCTCGCGTTCGTGTCGAAGCCCGGCTACGACCCCAACCTCTTCATCGACGGCATCGACCCGCAGACCTGGGACAGCCTCAACAACAACCCCGACCACCCGCTCAACAACCGCGCGCTCACCGGCACCTACCCACTCGGCTCGACGATCAAGCCGTTCATGGCGCTCGCCGGCCTGGAGCTCGGCAAGCGCACGCCCGAGCACACCATCTCCGACCCCGGCTCGTTCGGCCTGCCCGGCGTGGCGCACCGCTGGCGCGACTGGAAGCCGGGCGGCCACGGCTCGGTGAACCTGCACAAGTCGATCGTCATCTCCTGCGACACGTACTACTACGGGCTCGGCAACGACCTCGGCATCGACAACATCCACTCCTTCCTGTCGCACTTCGGCTTCGGCCAGAAGACCGGCATCGACATCGACGGCGAGAAGCCCGGCCTGCTGCCGTCGCAGGAGTGGAAGATGAAGCGCTTCAAGCAGAAGTGGTATGCGGGCGACACCATCTCGGTCTCGATCGGCCAGGGGTACAACCTCGCCACGCCGCTGCAGCTCGCGTTCGCCACCGCGATCGTCGCCAACGACGGGGTGGTGTACAAGCCGCACATCGTCCGCTACGTCGAGGACTCGCGCACCGGCGAGCGGCGCGAGGTCGAGCCCGAGCCGCTGCGCAAGGTGAAGCTCAACCCGAAGTGGCTGCAGATCGTGAAGCAGGCGATGGTCGACGTCACCAAGCCCGGCGGCACCGCGGGGCGTGCCGGCATGGGCGCGACCTACAACTTCGCCGGCAAGACCGGCACGGCGCAGGTGATCGGCATGAAGCAGGGCGAGCGCTACGACGAGAAGAAGATCGCCGAGCGCTTCCGCGACCACGCGCTCTTCATCGCCTATGCGCCGGCGGAGAAGCCCACCATCGCCCTCGGCATCCTCGTGGAGAACGCGGGTCACGGCGGCTCGGTCGCGGCGCCGATCGCGCGCAAGGTGTTCGACTACTACGTCGCCGGAATCAGGCCGGCGTCCCCGGTGTCCGCCGACGAGGCGGCCGACAGTGACTAGCATCACCGCCAACGACGTCGCGCTCGGCCTCAAGGAACGGTTCGTCGATTCGATCGACGGGCCGCTCTTCTCGATCGCGCTGCTCATCCTCGCGCTCGGCCTCGCCACGCTCTATTCGGCCGCCTACGGCAATCCGGCGCGCGTCACCGGACAGCTCGCCAACGTCGGCGTCGCCGTTCTCATCATGTGGCTCGTGGCCCAGGTCCAGCCGCAGACCCTCGCCCGCCTCGCGGTACCGATCTACGTCGTCGGCGTCGGGCTGCTCGTCGCCGTGGCGCTCTTCGGCGAGATCGTCAACGGCGCGCGCCGGTGGCTCGACCTCGGCGTCACGCGCATCCAGCCTTCGGAGATGATGAAGATCGCCATGCCGCTCATGCTGGCGTGGTTCTTCCAGCGCCGCGAAGGCCAGCTCGGCTGGCAGGACTGGCTCGCGGCGGGCGTGCTCTTCGCCGTACCGGTCGCCCTGATCGCGAAGCAGCCCGATCTCGGCACCGCACTGCTCGTGGCTGCCGCCGGCTTCTACGTGATCTTCCTCGCCGGCCTGTCGTGGAAGGTGCTCATCGGCGGCGCGATCGCGGGCGCGGCGAGCCTGCCGCTCGTCTGGTCGATGCTGCACGACTACCAGCGCAAGCGCGTGCTCACGCTGATCGACCCGACCACCGATCCGCTCGGCGCCGGCTACCACATCATCCAGTCCACGATCGCCGTCGGCTCCGGCGGCTCGATGGGCAAGGGCTGGCTGCAGGGCACGCAGACGCACCTCGAGTTCATCCCCGAGCGCACCACCGACTTCATCTTCGCCGTCTACTCGGAGGAGTTCGGGCTGCTCGGCAACGGCGCGCTGCTCGTCCTGTATCTCCTCCTCATCGCCCGCGGCATGGTGATCGCGGCGAACGCGGCGACGCTCTTCCAGCGGCTGCTCGCCGGCGCCATCGTGCTTTCCTTCTTCACCTACTGCTTCGTGAACATGGGCATGGTGAGCGGCATCCTGCCGGTGGTCGGGGTGCCGCTGCCGCTCGTGTCCTACGGCGGCACGGCGATGGTGACGCTCTTCACCGGCATCGGCATCCTGATGAGCATCCAGCGCAACCGCAAGCTGGTGCAGACCTGATCGGTCGCATGCGCCCGGGCGTCGCGCCTCCCGCCGCAGTCCGTCTGCAGCGTGCGCTCGGCGGCACGTCGCTCGCGTTGCTGCTCGCCGCCTGCGGCAGCACGCCGGCCCCGCCGGCCGGAGCACCCTCAGCTCCCGCGGCGCGTGCCTCCGTGCCCAAGCCGTCCGCCGCTTCCCCCGCACTGCCATCCACGAACGGCACCAGCCGCCGCGGCGGGGGCTACTACATGGACGACGGTCCCGGCGACGCGCCTGCCGCGGCGGCGCTTGCCGCCGTGCCCGACGCGGAGCCGCGCGCCGAGCCCCTGCACCGGTTCGCCAACAAACCCTACGTCGTCTTCGGCCGCACCTACGTGCCGCAGCGGGAGGTGCAGGACTTCCGCCAGCGCGGCCACGGCAGCTGGTACGGCCGCAAGTTCCACGGCCAGCCCACGGCGACCGGCGAGATCTACGACATGTATGCGATGACGGCGGCCCACCCGACGCTGCCGCTGCCGAGCTACGCGCGCGTCACCAATGTCGGCAACGGGCGCTCGGTGATCGTCCGGGTCAACGATCGCGGGCCGTTCCTCAACGAGCGCGTGATCGACCTCTCCTACACGGCGGCGTGGAAGCTCGGCTACGTCGAGCAGGGGTTCGCGCAGGTCGAGGTGGAGACGGTCGTCCCCGGCACCATGACGGCGCGGCGTCCGACGCTCGGTGAAGTGACCGCCGCCGCGCCCCCGCGGCGCGCGCGCATGACCCTGCCGCCCGCGCAGACGGACGCGAGCGCGGCGACACCGGCGACCGCGGTCGCGGCGAGCCCGGTCGTCACCGTCGCGGCGGCGCGCACGGACGCGCTGCCCGCGGTGACGGGCGCCACCGCGGCATCCGTTCCCGCTCCCGCGGCCAATGCCAATGCCATGGAAGCTTCGCCCGCCGCCGCCGCGCCCGTCGCGCCGCCGGTAGTTGTCGCCGCGCAGCGCGAGGTGCCGGCCTCCGTGCCCCTGCCCCCGGTCGCTCAGGAAGCGAACGGCGTCTTCCTGCAGCTCGGCGCCTTCAGCGGCAAGGAGAACGCGGAGGCGTTCCGCATCCACGTCGCGCGCATGCTGCCGTGGATCAGCGAACCGATCACGTTGCGGCCGAAGCAGGGACTGGTACGCGTGCAGCTCGGCCCCTACGCCGACGCCATCGAGGCGATGGCGGCGGCGCAGCGCATCCGCGACGCGCTCGACGTGCGCCCGGTGATCGCCCGCTGAAGCCGCGCGCGTTTCGCGCGCGCATTTGCTCCGCCGCGCGACGGTTTCGCCCCGGAAGCGGTGATGCCGCGCGTATAATCCGCGCGCCGCACGACGGCACCTCCCTCCTGCTTCCTCCCCCGGATTCGATGCTGCCGCGACTCGTCCTTCTCCTCGGCCTGCTGCTGCCGTTCGCCGTTCGTGCCGATGCCCCGCCCCCGCCGCCGATCGCCGCGAAGGCCTGGCTGCTGATGGACACCCAGAGCGGCGCGATCGTCGCCAGTCAGAACGCGGACGCGCGCGCCGAGCCAGCGTCGCTCACGAAGCTGATGACGGCCTATCTCGTCTTCTCGGCCCTGCAGCAGAAGAAGCTCACGCTCGACCAGACGGTGAACGTTTCGGAGAAGGCCTGGAAGATCGGCGGCTCGCGCATGTTCATCGAACCGCGCAAGCCGGTGACCGTGGACGAGCTCCTGCGCGGCATGGTGGTGCAGTCGGGCAACGACGCCACGATCGCGCTCGCCGAAGCCGTCGCGGGCTCCGAGGAGGTGTTCGCGCAGATGATGAACCGCGAGGGCCAGCGCCTCGGCCTCAAGGACACCAACTTCACCAACTCGACGGGCTGGCCGGACGCCAAGCACTACACCACCGCGAAGGACCTCGCGCTCATGGCCGCGGCGCTCATCCGCGACTTCCCCGAGTACTACGGCAAGTATTACTCGATGAAGGATTACCGCTACAACAACATCACCCAGCCGAACCGCAACCGGCTGCTGTGGCTCGACCAGAACGTTGACGGCGTGAAGACCGGCCATACCGAGACAGCGGGCTACTGCCTCATCGCCTCCGCCAAGCGCGGCGACCGGCGCATGCTCTCGGTCGTGCTCGGGACCGCGTCCGACGCCGCACGCGCACAGGAAAGCCAGAAGCTGCTGAACTACGGCTTCCAGTTCTTCGACACGGTGCGCCTGTTCGAGGCGAACAAGCCGGTGGGCACGGTGCGCGTGTGGAAGGGCGCGGAGAACGAGGCGAAGGCGGGCATGAAGTCCGATCTCTACGTAACGGTGCCGAAGGGCGAGGGCGACAAGCTCAAGGCCGACTTCGTCAGCCGGCAGCCGCTGATGGCGCCGGTCAACGCCGGCCAGCAGATCGGGACGGTCCGGGTGTCGCTCGAAGGCAAGCAGACCGGCGAGTATCCGGCGCTCGCGCTCGACAGCGTCCCGGTCGCGGGCATCGTGGGGCGGCTGACCGATACGGTGCGGCTGTGGCTGCAGTAGCCGGTGGCCCACGACTCCTCGCGCCCCGCGCTGCGCGTCGCTGCCGTGCACCGCTCTTGCGAGTAGTCTGACGCCGTCGCCCGCGCGGGGCGCAACGGCAAGGCAGCCGATTCCGGGCAAGCGAGGGGCACATGGCGCAGATCGTCCATCTCAACGGCAGCTTCCTCCCGCTGGAGGAGGCGCGCGTCCCGGTCCTCGACCGCGGCTTCATCTTCGGCGACGGCGTGTACGAGGTCATCCCCGTCTACGGCCGCGAGCCCTTCTACCTCGAGGCGCATCTCGCGCGCCTCGGCCGCAGCCTCGCCGCGATCCGGCTCCCGAACCCGCACACCGACACCGAGTGGGCCGCGCTCGTCCGCGAGACGATCGCGCGCAACGGCCCCGACCACCAGGCGCTCTATCTGCAGGTGACGCGCGGCGCGGCGCCGCGCGACCACACCTTCCCCAAGGACGCGACGCCGACGGTCTTCCTCATGGCGAGCCCGCTCAAGCCGATTCCGCCCGAGCAGCTCGAGCACGGCGTCGCCGCGGTGAGCTTCGCCGACAACCGCTGGCTCCGTTGCGACATCAAGTCGACCTCGCTGCTCGGCAACGTCCTGCTGCGCCAGGCGGCGGCCGAGGCGGGTGCGGCCGAGTGCGTGCTGTTTCGCGACGGCCGGCTGACCGAGGGGTCGGCGAGCAACATCTTCGTCGTCCGCTCGGGCGTGCTGCTTGCCCCGCCGAAGTCGAACCTGATCCTGCCGGGCATCACCTACGACGTGACGCTCGAGCTCGCCGCCCGCGGCGGCATCCCGACGGAGGTTCGCGAAGTGTCCGAAGGCGAGACGCGTGGCGCCGACGAGTTGTGGCTGTCGTCCTCCACGCGCGAGGTGCTGCCGATCACGCAGCTCGACGACAAGCCGGTCGGCACCGGCCGCCCCGGTCCGGTGTTCCGCCGCGTGCACGCGCTCTTCCAGGCGCGCAAGCGCGAGCTCTCCGGCAGCGCCGCCCATGCCTGAAGCCACGGAGCCGGTCCTCGCGTTTCCCTGCGAGTTCCCGATCAAGGTCATGGGCAAGACCCAGCCGGGATTCGCGCAGGCGATGGTGGACGTGGTCCAGCGTCATGCGCCCGACTACGATGCCGCCACGCTCGAGATGCGGTCGAGCCGCGAGGGCAAGTACCTGTCGCTCACCTTCACCGTGAACGCCGCGTCACGCGAGCAGCTCGACGGGCTCTACCGGGAGCTGTGCGACCACCCCATGGTGTCGATGGTGCTGTGAGCGAGGCGCCCTCGACGGCCACCGCGACGCAGTGCGCACCGGCCGCGGCGCGGCGCCCGGACGCGCCGGAGGGGCGGCCCGCGACGCTGATCCGCACGCCCGGCCAGGTCGCTTACCGCGATGCGCTCGACGCGATGGTGCGCTTCACCGCGACGCGCGACGCTGCGACGCCGGACGAGCTGTGGGTGCTGGAGCACCCGCCCGTGTACACGGTCGGCCTCGCCGGTCGCCCCGAGCATCTGCCGCGCCGCGGCGACATTCCGCTCGAACGCGTCGACCGCGGCGGACAGGTCACCTACCACGGCCCCGGCCAGGCGGTGGTCTACACGCTCGTGGACCTGCCGCGTGCCGGGCTCGCGGTGAAGGGCCTCGTCTGCCTGCTCGAGCAGGCGATGATCGACGACCTCGCGGTGCACGGGCTCGCCGGCGAGCGCCGGCTCGGTGCGCCGGGCGTCTACGTCGGCAGCGCGAAGATCGGCGCGCTCGGCATCCGCATCCGGCGCGGCCGCAGCTACCACGGCCTCGCGTACAACGTCGCGATGGACCTCGCCCCCTTCGCCGCCATCGATCCCTGCGGCTACCCGGGCCTGGCCGTCACCGACCTCGCCGCGCTCGGAATCCGCGATACTGCGCCCACGGCCGGCCTCCGTGTCGCCCGTCGCCTTGCCGCCATCCTCGACCGCCATGGATCCGAAAGCCCCTGACGCTCCCGCTGCTCCCGCTGCTCCCGCTGCATCCCGCCCCGTCGCCGCTCATCCCACGGAGAAGCAGAAGGGGGCGGCGAAGACCGCGCGCATCCCGATCAAGGTGGTGACGGCGGAACGGCTGCCCAAACCGGACTGGATCCGCGTGCGGGCTCCGGCGCCCGGCTCGCGTTTCCACGAGATCAAGGCGATCCTGCGCGAGCACCGGCTGCACACCGTCTGCGAGGAAGCGTCGTGCCCGAACATCGGCGAGTGCTTCGGCAAGGGCACGGCCACCTTCATGATCATGGGCGACAAGTGCACGCGCCGCTGCCCGTTCTGCGATGTCGGCCACGGCCGGCCCGATCCGCTCGATGCCGACGAACCGGTGAACCTCGCGCGCACCATCGCTGCGCTGCGTCTGACCTATGTCGTGATCACGAGCGTCGACCGCGACGACCTGCGCGACGGCGGTGCGGGGCACTTTGTCGCCTGCATCCGCGCGGTACGGGAACATTCGCCGCAGACGCGCATCGAAGTGCTGGTGCCGGACTTCCGTGGCCGCCTCGACCGTGCGCTCGACATCCTCGATGCCGCGCCGCCGGACGTGATGAACCACAATCTCGAGACGGTGCCGCGGCTGTACGCGCAGTGCCGCCCCGGGTCGGACTACGCGCACTCGCTGCGACTGCTCGGGGCGTTCAAGGCCCGGCACCCGTCGGTGCCGACCAAGTCGGGCCTCATGGTCGGGCTGGGCGAGACCGACGAGGAGATCATCGCGGTGATGCGGGACCTGCGTACCCACGACGTCGACATGCTCACGGTCGGTCAGTACCTCGCGCCCTCCGGCCATCATCTGCCGGTCGCGCGCTACGTGCACCCGGACGTGTTCGCGATGTTCGAGGCCGAGGCAGTGCGCATGGGATTCGCCCACGCGGCGGTGGGAGCGATGGTGCGTTCGAGCTATCACGCCGATCGCCAGGCGCATCTGGCAGGCGTGGATGGAGGGGAGCAGCCGCGCGCATAGGGGCGCGGACGCTCGTTGCGGGGCACGGCTCCGGGGGGGTCTTCATGCGCAGCGCGGCCGTCACTTTCGCTCTTGCCCTTGCGTTCGTCGTGCCCGCGTTCGCCCAGGAGCCTGCCGCGGCGCGCGCGACACCCGTCGACATCCGGCTGCTCGACGGGCGCGTCCTCAAGGCGTCCGACCTGCGCGGCAAGGTCGTCGTGAAGTTGTTCTGGGCGAGCTGGAGCCCCGCCTCGGTGACGGCACTCGGCACGCTCGAGCAGCTCCAGGCGGCGCACGAGGCCGAGGGCCTCACAGTGGTCGCGCTCTCGATCGACGAGAACGAACGCGATGCGCGCGTTTCGGCGCGCTCGCACGGACACCGCGTGCCGGTGGCCATGCGCTCGGACGCCGTGTTCGAGCGTTACGGACGCGTCGAACAGACGCCGGTCTACCTGCTCATCGACCGCAGCGGCGCTGTGCGAGAGCGCGTCGCCGGCCCCGTGGCGACCGCGAAGCTGGAGCCGAGGGTCGCCGCGCTGCTCGCGGAGCCGCCGCCGGTGAAGCTGAGCGAGCGCTGAACGCGCTCGCCCGCGAGGCACCGGGGCGAGCGGCGCCTCCGGCGGCCTGCGCCCGGGGCGTCTACCCCATCGCGAGCTTTCCCGCGACTGGCACTCGCCGCGGCGGTGCGCGCGGGGTATTCCCAATGGCCTAGTTCGTTTTCGGCATTTGCCGCGGCCGGCGGGAAGCGTAGGCTTGTGCGTGTGCGACACGCGCGGCTCGGAGGGCTCTGCAGTCGCTCCCTTCGCGCCGAAGGGACGCACCCGCCGGAAGCCAGAAGGGCGTCGACGGACTCGCCCGCCGAGAAGTTTATCGAGGAGCTCTCGAACATGAGGTCAGCGTCAGCTACGAGCGCACTTTCGTTTGCGGCCGCCTCGCTCTTGCTCGCGGTGTCGTCCGCGAGCGCGATCGACGTGTGGACCGTCGGCGTGAACAACACGCGGCAGGGCTGGAACAGGTTCGAAACCCAGCTCACGCCCGCGAACGTCCCGCGCGTGAAGAAGCTCCGCGAGTTCGTCGTCGACGAGAAGATCGACGTGTCGCCGCTCGTCGTCGGCGACCGGCTCTACGTGTTCACGATGACGAACACCGCCTTCCTCTTCGACGTCAACACCGGCGCGCTGCTCCGGCGGCGCCAGCTCGCCCCGCCCTTCGACCCGGCGGACGTCGCCAACCCGCCCGGACGGGGCATGGACCTCCACAACATGTACCGCAGCTGGGGGATCACGGCGACGCCCGTGATCGACGTGGCCACGAACACCCTCTACGTGACGACGTTCGGGCGCCCTGCCGCGAACAGCGACAACTTCGAGCGCAACAACCTGCTGTGGGTCCTGGATGCGACGACGCTCGAGGACAGGCAGCCGGCGGTGCTGATCGCCGGCGAGGCCGACAACGGCGGCGGCGCGATCGCCAACGGCTACACCGTGCCGTACCAGAAGATGCGCGCCGGCCTCGGGCTGCTGAACACGGCCGACGGCAACAAGGCGGTCATCGTGTCGTTCTCGATCAACGGCGAGAATCCGGAAGGCCCGGGGCACGGCTTCGTCGTCGCTTACGACGTGCGCGGCTTGAATCGCGAACCGGGTTTCGCGCCCACGCCGGCGGTCTGGAACGTCACCCCCGGCGGCGGTGCGGGCGGCGTCTGGATGTCGGGCTCGGGTCCCGCCATCGACGGGAGCGACATCTACCTCGCGACCGGCAACGGTATGGACCCGGGGCGGACGCCCGGCAACTTCGCCGAGTGCTTCGTCAAGCTGCGCTACACGCCCGGCGCTCCCAACGTGAACGGCGGCAAGCCGCAACTCGTCGTGGCGGACTACTGGAATGCGTTCAGCGACTTCAACCGCGCCTTCAACGATCAGGATCTCGGCTCCGCCGGCGTGTTCCTGGTTCCCGAGCGCGGCAATCTCGTCGGCGGCGGCAAGGACGGCATCCTCTACAACCTGAACAAGGACAACCTCGGCAAGCACACCTGGGATCCGCACTTCAATCTGCCCTTCGTCGCCACCTACCTTCCCAACGCGCCGAACGGGCTCGCCGGGTTGCCGACGACGACGGTGGCGAACGCCAACTGGCCGATCGTCGACCTCGATCGCAACGTCTGGTGGCGCACGCCGGCGCAGATGACCTATCACATCCACGGGACGCCGGTGTACATGGAACACGCGACCGGCGGGATCGTGTACGTGTGGGGCGAGAACGAGCGCCTGAAGGCATACAACTACGATTTCGGCACCAGGCGCATCACCGCCTTCCGTGGTCAGGGCACGCTGGTCGCCTCCGGGGACGAGCCGGGCATGCCCGGCGGAAGGCTGGTCGTGTCGTCGAACGGCGCGACGCCGGGCACCGCCGTCGTGTGGGCCACCTACCCGATCAGGGGCGATGCGAATGCGCAGGTCGTCCCCGGGGCGCTCGTTGCGTACGATGCTACGCGGCTCGTCAACGGCACCCAGCTGCGACAGCTCTTTCACAGCGAGACGCGGCCCGGCGATCGCCTCGGCAACTTCGCCAAGTATTCGACGCCCGTGGTCGCGAACGGCAAGGTCTACGTCGGCACGTTCAGCAACAAGGTCGTCCAGTACGGGCTGTAGCGTCACCAGCGGGGGCCCACGAGGTCGCCCGATCGGCAGCGCGACGGGACAGGAAAGGCACCTCCCCATGACGAACGCATTGCACACGTCGGCATTGATTGCCGCGCTCGCGCTGTCCGGTTGCGCCGCAGCCCCCTCGTCCAACCCGCAGTCCGCTCCCGCGTCGCCCGATACCCGGGCCGTCGCACCCGGGGCTGCGCCGGCCACACCCGCGACGGTTGCTCCATCGCCGCCGGCTACGGCACCAGCGGCTGCCGCCACGCCCACTCCGGGCGCTGTCGCGCCGCGCTCGCCTCCGATGAGCGAACAGTCGCCGGCCGCGCGCGGCCTCGCCGATATGCCGGAAGGATTGGGCGATCTCGACGCCATGACATTCGCATGTGTCAAGGCGGGGCTGAACGCGGCTGCGCGCGAGGCGGGCAAGGCGCCAGCGCAGGGGCGGTACCAGTTCTCCTACTTCAGGATCGTCGACGCCTCGCACCAGGCGATGTACGAGGTCCACTTCAAGAGCAACTACCACGGGGAGCCGGATCTGAAGTATTGCGTCGCGCTCTACTGCCAGCAGGGCATCGATCCGCGCACGGCGAAGACTTCGATCAGCCTGGTGGGCGACAAGGCGGCGCCGCGCGCGTCCCGCGCCGCCGCCATGGGTCACGCCGCGGACTGCAGCGAGCTCTCCAGCCGCTCTGGCAAAGGTCACGCCAAACGGTAGCCGCGGCAAAGCCGGGGAACGCGTCGGCGGAACCGGTTCGCGCACCGCGTCTTCACACCCGGTCAGCGGATCGCGGAGTTCGCCGCCGATGACGTCGAGCGAGGGCTGACTCGCGCTGCGCGTACCAGCGGCAAGCTGCCGGACCGCTGGGTGCGATCGCGGCCGCACCCGCATCCGGCTGCGAAGCGTCGCTAGTGCGCCCGCTCCCAATTCGGCCCGATGCCGACGTCGACGACGAGCGGCACGCGCAGCGTCGCGACGTGGCTCATGAGCCGGGGCAGCTCGGCCTTCACGCGCTGGATCTCGGCATCGGGCACCTCGAGCACCAGCTCGTCGTGGACCTGCATGACGAGCTTCGTGCCCAGGCCCTCCGCGTCGATCCAGTTCTGCACCGCGATCATCGCGAGCTTGATGAGGTCGGCGGCGGTGCCCTGCATCGGCGCGTTGATGGCCGCCCGCTCGGCGGCGCTGCGCCGCGCCTGGCTCGAGGTGCGGATGTCGGCGAGCCACAGGCGCCTGCCGAACACCGTTTCGACGTAGCCCGAGTCGCGTGCCTGCGCGCGCGTCGCGGCCATGTAGTGCGCGACGCCCGGATAGCGCGAGAAGTAGCTTTCGATGTACGCCTGCGCCGTGGCGCGCTCCAGCCCGAGCTGCTGCGCGAGCCCGAATGCGCTCATGCCGTAGATCAGGCCGAAGTTGATGACCTTGGCATAGCGCCGCTCCTCCGCCGTCACTTCCGCAGGCGAACGGTTGAAGATCTCGGCCGCCGTGGCGCGGTGGATGTCATGCCCGTCGGCGAACGCACGCAGCAGGCTCGCGTCCTCGGAGATGTGCGCCATGATGCGCAGCTCGATCTGCGAGTAGTCGGCGGACACGATCGAGTGCCCGCCCGGCGCGACGAACGCCTCGCGGATGCGCCGGCCTTCGCCGGTGCGCACCGGGATGTTCTGCAGGTTGGGGTCGTTGGAGGCGAGCCGCCCGGTCACCGCGGTCGCCTGCCCGTAGTTGGTGTGCACGCGCCCCGTCGCCGGGTTCACCATGCGCGGCAGTTTGTCCGTGTAGGTCGACTTGAGCTTGGCGAGCGCGCGGTACTCGAGCAGGGTCTTCGGCAGCGGGTAATCGAGCGCCAGCCGCTCCAGCACGTCCTCGTCGGTGGACGGCACGCCGGTCGCGGTCTTCTTCACCACCGGCAGGCCGAGCCGCTCGAAGAAGATCTCGCCGATCTGCTTGGGCGAGTTCAGGTTGAACGGCTGCCCGGCCTCGCGGTAGGCGCGTTCCTCGAGCTCGAGCATCTTCTGGCCGAGCTCGCGGCTCTGCTCGGCGAGGAGCGCGGCATCGACGAGCACGCCGTTGCGCTCCATGCGGAACAGCACCTCGCGCACCGGCAGCTCGATGCGCTCGTAGACATGCGCGAGCTTCGGCTGGGACACGATCTGCGGCAGCAGCACGCGATGGATGCGCAGTGCCACGTCGGCGTCCTCGGCCGAGTACTCGGTGGCGCGCTTCACCTCCACCTGCTCGAACGGGATGCGCGCCGCGCCCTTGCCGGTCACGTCGTCGTAGGAGATCGTGCCGATGCGCAGGAACTTCTCGGCGAGGTAGTCGAGGTCGTGCCGCTGGTGGCTCTCGAGCACGTAGTGCTCGAGCAGCGTGTCGTGCGCGATGCCGGCGAGGCGCACGCCGTGGTTCGCGAGCACGTGCTGGTCGTACTTGAGGTTCTGTCCGACCTTGCGCTTCGCCGGGCTCTCGAGCCACGGGCGCAGCAGCGCGAGCGCGCGGTCGACGCCGAGCTGCTCCGGCGCGCCGGCGTACGAGTGCGCGATCGCGAGATACGCCGCGTGGCCGGGCTCGACCGAGAACGAGATGCCGACGAGCCGCGCGGTGAAGGGGTCGAGGCTCGTGGTCTCGGTATCCAGTGCGGCGATCTCTGCCGCGTCGAGCCGCGCAAGCCATGGCGCGAGGTCGGCTTCGGTGAGCAGCAGCTCGTAGCGCCGCTCGATGCTCTCGTTCGGCAGCTCCGCGGCGACCGGCACCGCCTGCGGCGCCTCGGCGCGCGGCGCACCAGCGCCCGACTCGAGCTCGCGCAGCCACGTCTTGAACCCGAAGCGGCCGAACAGGCCGGCGAGGGTCGCTTCGTCGCGCGGCCGCAGTGCGAGGTCGGTGACGTGGAAGTCGAGCGGCACGTCGCGCTTCACCACCAGCAGCTCACGGCCGCGCGGCAGCCAGTCGTGCACCCTGCGCAGGTTCTCGCCCACGACGCCGCCGATCGCGTCCGCGTTCGCAATGACGCCGTCGAGCGAACCGTAGGCAGCGATCCACTTCGCCGCGGTCTTCGGGCCGACCTTGTCGACGCCGGGGATGTTGTCGACCGCGTCGCCGACGAGCGCGAGGTAGTCGACGATCCTTTCCGGCGGCACGCCGAACTTCGCCTGCACGCCGGCGACGTCGAGCGTCTCGTTCGACATCGTGTTGACGAGCGACACGCGCTCGTCGACGAGCTGCGCGAGGTCCTTGTCGCCGGTGGACACGATCACGCGCATGCCGGCGCGCTTCGCCTCCTCGGCGAGCGTGCCGATGACGTCGTCGGCCTCGACGCCGTCCTCCATGATGAGCGGCCAGCCGAGCGCGCGGATCGCTGCGTGCAGCGGCTCGATCTGCGCCGCAAGGTCGTCGGGCATCGCCGGACGGTTCGCCTTGTACTCGGCGTAGAGGTCCTCGCGGAACGTGCGGCCCCTGGCATCGAACACGCAGGCGAGGAAATCCGCCTTGTAGTCGGCAAGGAGCCGCCTTAGCATGTTCAGCACGCCATAGACGGCGCCGGTGGGCTCGCCGGCGCTGTTCCGCAGATCGGGAAGCGCGTGATACGCGCGGTAGAGATACGACGAGCCGTCGACCAGCAGCAGCGTCGGAGATTGCGCCACGTGATGAACGGGAACGGGAAGCTACCGAAGGTGGTCTCGGCGGGGATCGACGCCGGCCAGAGCACTGCGCCCGAGGCGTGGCACCTGCTGGGGATTATGTCAGAGTTCGTCGAGGCGACCGAACGGCTGAACCAGATCCGCCCGGCGGTCTCGATCTTCGGCAGCGCGCGCACGCCGGCGGATCATCCGTACTACAAGCTCGCGGAGCGCATCGCGCGGCTCCTCTCCGACGCGGGCTTCGCAGTGATCTCCGGGGGCGGCCCCGGCATCATGGAGGCGTCGAACAAGGGGGCGCACTTCGGCCGCTCGCCCTCGGTCGGCCTCAACATCGAGCTGCCGCGCGAGCAGTTCGGGAACACCTACCAGGACATCAGCCTCGCGTTCCGGCACTTCTTCGCGCGCAAGGTCACGTTCATCCGCTTCGCCACCGCGTACGTCGTCATGCCGGGCGGCTTCGGGACCCTCGACGAGCTCACCGAGGCGCTCACGCTCGTGCAGACGCAGAAGATCCGCAAGCTGCCGGTGATCCTCGTGCACGAGCCGTTCTGGCGCGGCCTCGTCGACTGGTTCCGCGACCGGCTCGTCGCGGAAGGCATGATCGCGGCCGACGACATGAACCTCGTGCAGGTCCTGAACGAGCCCGAAGAAGTGGTCGAGGCGATCTTCCGCTACTACGAGAAGGGGCAGTTCACGCCCACCGCAGCGGATCGGGAACGCACTTTCCTGAACCTCTGATCGCGCGTCGCGCCCTCGCAACGGCACGCTCGCCCTGTGCGTCGCGACGATGCGCGCCAGCCTCCTCCGCGGGAAGGTCGCACGATTCCATCTGTTACACTCGATCGGCCGTCCGTGGTGCGCTTCCGATGCGACTTCTGCCCCTAGCTTTCGCCCTTGCCCTCGCCGCGCCCGCGAGCCACGCGCAGCAACGACCGCTCGACCTCGAGCCCGTGCCCGAGCCGCCCCCGCCCGCCGTGGGCTTCGACGATTCGCCGACCGCGCCCGGCGTCACCATCCAGCCGCGCGAAGGGCGCGTCGAGGAGGAGCTGCGGCCGGACGGCCAGCGTGTGGTGCGCGTCACGACGCCCGAGGGCATCGAATACGAGATCGACCAGGACCAGGGCGACATGAGCTTCGCGGTGCCGCGCACGGGCGACAGCGGCGTGCGCGCACCGCGCTGGGTGATCCTGCGCTGGTAGGCCGCCGCTTCGCGGCGACGGGCCGCCCCACTCCCAGCCGCGATGTCCGTCTACACCACGCTCACCGACGCCGAGGTCGCCGCCTTCCTCAAGCGCTACTCGGTGGGCACGCTGGTGGAGCTGAAGGGCATCGCGGCCGGCATCGAGAACACCAACTACTTCGTGACGACGACGCACGGGCGCTACGTGCTCACCGTGTTCGAGCGGCTGTCGCGCGCCGACCTGCCGTTCTACCTCGACCTCATGACCCACCTCGCGCGTCATGGCATTCCGTGTCCCGCGCCGATCGCCCACCGCGGCAACGAGGCGCTGGCGGAGCTCAAGGGCAAGCCAGCAGCCCTGGTCACGCGTCTTGCCGGGGCGGCGCTGACCGCGCCGCGGCCGGAGCACTGCGCCGAGGTGGGCGCGATCCTCGCCGACATGCACGTCGCCGCGCACTCGTTTCGCGACGGCCCGCCGAATCCGCGTGGCGCACCCTGGCGTGGCGCCACCGCGCCGCAGGTGATGCCGTTCCTCGACGCGCCGCGGCGCGAGCTCCTCGAGCGCGAGCTCGCCTTCCAGGCCGGCCATGACGTCGCCGACCTTCCCCGCGGCCCGGTGCACGCGGACCTGTTCCGCGACAACGTGCTCTTCGAGGGCGACAACGTCGGCGGCGTCATCGACTTCTACTTCGCCGGCGTGGACACCTTCCTCTTCGACCTGGCGGTGACGGTGAACGACTGGTGCATCGAGGCGGACGGCGAGCTCGATCCGGCGCGTGCAGCCGCGTTGCTCGGCGCCTATCACGCGACACGCCCGCTGCTCGCGACCGAGCACACCGCGTGGCCCGTGGCCATGCGTGCGGCGGCACTGCGCTTCTGGCTCTCGCGCCTCTACGACTTCTACCTGCCGCGGCCCGGGGAGCTGGTGCACGCACACGATCCGGAGCATTTCCACCGCATCCTCGCGCTGCGCGTCGCATCCGCCGACCGCCTGCCCTGGGTGGTCTGACCGATGCGCGTCGTCGCTCCCCGCAACGGCTGGCAGTGGCTCAAGGACGGGGCGCGGCTGTTCGCGAAGAGCCCGTTCACCTGGGTGTTCGCGGTCTTCGCCTACTGGGTCATCATGCTCGCGACGAAGGCGCTGCCGCATGCGGCCGGGTTCCTCCTCAGCCTGCTCATGCCGGCCTTCGCGATGAGCTTCATGGCGCTCGCGCGCGAATGCGCCGCCGGCCGGCGCGCCTCGCCGCTGGTGCTGTCCGAGGGCTTCCGGTCGCGGCTGCCGGCGCTCGTCGCGCTCGGCGCGATCTATCTCGCCGCCACCATCGGCGTGCTCGGCATCACGGCGATCGTCGACGGCGGCGTGCTCGCGCGCTGGATGCTGCTCGGCGAGGCGGCGCAGGACGACGCGCCGACGGGCCGCCTCGTGCTCGGCGGCATCGTCGCCACGCTGCTCTCGACGCCGGTCTTCGCGGCCTTCTGGTTCGCGCCCATCCTCGCGGCGTGGGACGCGATGCCGCCCATGAAATCGCTCTTCTACAGCTTCTTCGCGGTGTGGCGGAACTGGCGCGCATTCCTCGTCTACGGCGGCGCCGTCCTCGCCGCCTCGCTTCCCCTGATGATGCTCTTCGGCATGGCGGTGACGCTGCTCGCCAACGTCGGCGGATCGACGGTGTCCGGCTCGCCGGAAGCGCGCGTCGGCGCCGGCATGCTGCTCGCGTCGCCGCTGCTCTTCGGCGCCGTCGCGATCCTGCTTGCGAGTTTCTACGCGAGCTATCGCGACATCTTCCCGCCGGACCGCAGCGTCACCAGCGGCGTGCTCGAAGCGCGCTGAGCGCCGACGCCGAGGATCCGGAAAAACCCTGTGCCCATCAGGAGCTTCCGCGGCGTTCGCGCGGGGCTGCCGCGCTGCAGTGCCGGTAGAATGTATAGATGGGCGTTCAGGATCTCTTCGACCGCTGGGTCCGATCGGGGCCGGGCAGCAGCGGCATCGCGAGCGACGCGGCGCCGGCCGGCGTGCGCCTGCGCGAGATCCCTTACAACTACACCTCGTTCTCCGATCGCGAGATCGTCATCCGGCTGCTCGGACCGGCGGCCTGGGACACGCTGCTCGCGTTGCGCACCGAGCGCCGCACCGGCCGCTCGGCGCGGATGCTCTACGAGGTGCTCGGCGACATCTGGGTCGTCTCGCGCAACCCCTACCTGCAGGACGACCTGCTCGACCACCCGCGCCGACGCGCGGCGCTGATCGAGGCGCTGCACCACCGGCTGCGCGAGATCGACAAGCGGCGCGACCGCTACCGCGCGGACCTCGCGCAGGAGCCCGATGACACGTCGCGCGCGGCCGCGGAAGCGCGTGACGACAAGGTCGCGTTCCTGCTCGAGCGCGCGCGCACCGCCGTGGATGCTTTCGCGCGCGAGTTCGACGAGGCTGCGGATCTGCGCCGGCGTGCGCTGAAGCGGCTCACGCGCGCGACGCGCAAGGACAACGTGCGCTTCGACGGCTACGCGCGTGTCGCGCACGTGACCGACGCGACCGACTGGCGCGTCGAGTATCCGTTCGTCGTCCTCTACCCGGACACCGAGGACGAGGTTGCGGACCTGGTGCGCGGCTGCATCGAGCTCGGGCTCACGATCATCCCGCGGGGCGGCGGCACCGGCTACAACGGCGGCGCGGTGCCGCTCACCAAGCTCTCGGCGGTCATCAACACCGAGAAGCTCGACCGCGTCGGCGCGATCGAGCGCATTGCGCTCCCCGGGGTCGCCCATGCGGTGCCGACGATCGACTGCGGCGCCGGCGCGGTCACGCGGCGCGCGATGGAAGCCGCCGAGGCCGCGGGCCTGGTGTTCGCCTGCGACCCGACGTCGGCCGACGCCTCGTGCATCGGCGGCAACGTCGCCATGAACGCCGGCGGCAAGAAGGCGGTGCTGTGGGGCACGGCGCTCGACATCCTCGCGTCGTGGCGGATGGTCGACCCGAACGGCTTCTTCCTCGAGGTGACGCGCCTCGACCACAACCTCGGCAAGATCCACGACGCGGAGCAGGCGCGCTTCGCGGTGCAGAAGTTCCGCAAGGACGGCCGCACGCCTTACGGCGAGCCGACCGTGATCGAGCTGCCCGGCCGCGCCTTCCGCAAGGCCGGGCTGGGCAAGGATGTCACCGACAAGGTGCTCGGCGGGTTGCCGGGCGTGCAGAAGGAAGGCTGCGACGGGATCATCACCTCGGCGCGCTTCGTGCTGCACCGGCTGCCCGCGCACACGCGCACCTTCTGCCTCGAGCTCTTCGGCACGGTGGCCGAGGCGACGCCGTCGATCGTCGAGATCAAGCAGTATCTCGATTCGCTCTCGGCCGGCAAGCCGCACCACCCGGAAAGCGATTCGCCGGTGCTGCTCGCCGGCCTCGAGCACCTCGACGAGCGCTACGTGCGCGCGGTGGGGTACGCGACCAAGGCGCGCCGCGGCGGCCGGCCGAAGATGGTGCTGATCGGCGACATCGTCGGCGACGACGAGGACGAGGTCGCTGCGGCCGCCTCGCAGGTGGTGCGCATCGCCAACGCGCGCGGCGGCGAGGGCTTCATCGCGGTGAGTGCCGAGACGCGCAAGCGCTTCTGGCTCGACCGGGCGCGCACTGCGGCCATCGCCAAGCACACCAACGCGTTCAAGATCAACGAGGACGTCGTCATTCCCCTGGAGCGGCTCGGCGACTACTCCGACGGCGTCGAGCGCATCAACATCGAGCTCTCGATCGCGAACAAGCTCGAGCTGCTCGACGCGCTCGACGAGTATCTCTCCGGCCCGCTGCCGCTCACCCGCCGCGACGACCGCATCCCCGACGAGGAGCTGCTGGGCGACCGGCCGCAGGCGGCGCGCGAGGTGATCGCCCGCGCCCGCACTCGCTGGCGCTACCTGCTCGACCAGCTCGACACGCCGCTCCTCGAAGCCGACGCGCGGCGCCTGCACGTGTCGCCGCTCGCGCATCCTGGCGACCCGCGGCGCGTGCTCGACCTGCTGCAGAGTCACGCGCTGCGCGTCTCGTGGAAGACCGAAGTCCGCGCGCCGCTCACCGAGATCTTCGACGGCGAGCCGTTCCGCGCGGTGCGCGAGGGCATCGACGCCGCGCACAGGCGGGTGCTCAGGGGGCGGGTGTTCGTCGCGCTGCACATGCATGCGGGCGACGGCAACGTGCACACCAACATACCCGTCAACTCCGACAACTACGCGATGCTCCAGACCGCCAACGCGGCGGTCGCGCGCATCATGGCGCTCGCGCAGTCGCTCGGCGGGGTGATCTCCGGCGAGCACGGCATCGGCATCACCAAGCTCGACTTCCTCGAGCCGGAGAAGGTCGCCGCGTTCCAGCGCTTCAAGCAGGAGGTCGATCCGGAGCAGCGCTTCAACAAGGGCAAGCTCCTCCCGGGCGGCGGGTTGGGGAACGCGTACACGCCGTCGTTCAGCCTGCTCGGCGCGGAATCGCTCATTCTCGAGCAGACCGACCTCGGCAAGGTCTCCGAATCGATCAAGGACTGCCTGCGCTGCGGCAAGTGCAAGCCGGTGTGCTCCACGCACGTTCCGCGCGCGAACCTGCTCTACTCGCCGCGCAACAAGATCCTCGCCACGTCGTTGCTCATCGAGGCGATGCTCTACGAGGAGCAGACCCGCCGCGGCGTCTCGCTCTCGCACTACGACGAGTTCGGCGACGTGGCCGAGCACTGCACGGTTTGCCACAAGTGCCTGAACCCGTGCCCGGTGGACATCGACTTCGGCGACGTGTCGATCGCGATGAAGAACCTGCTGCGCCGGCAGGGCAAGAAGCGCTTCAACCCGGGCACCGCCGCGGCGATGGCGTTCCTCTCGATCAACGACCCGGCAACCATCAAGCTGGTGCGCAAGCTGATGGTCGACTGGGGCTACAAGGCGCAGCGAGTGGGCTACCGGGCGGCAAAGTCGCTCGGACTCGCGCGCGAGCAGACGAAGGCGCCGCCGGCGAGCGTGGGCAAGGCGCCGATCAAGGCGCAGGTGATCCACTTCGTCAACAAGCCGATGCCGGGCAACCTGCCGAAGAAGACCTCGCGCGCGCTGCTCGACATCGAGGACCGCAACATCATCCCGATCATCCGCGACCCGAAGAAGGCCGCCGAGGACGCGGAGGCGGTGTTCTACTTCCCGGGGTGCGGCTCGGAGCGCCTCTTCGGCCAGGTGGGGCTCGCGACGCAGGCGATGCTCTATGAGGTGGGCGTGCAGTGCGTGCTGCCGCCGGGGTACCTCTGCTGCGGCTACCCGCAGACCGCTGCGGGCGAGGAGGACAAGGGGAAGCGGATCATCACCGACAACCGCGTGCTCTTCCACCGCGTCGCCAACACGCTCAACTACCTCGACATCAAGACGGTGATCGTGTCCTGCGGCACGTGCATGGACCAGCTCGAGAAGTACGAGTTCGACCGCATCTTCCCAGGCTGCCGGCTGCTCGACATCCACGAGTACCTGCTCGAGAAGGGCGTGAAGCTCGACGGCGTGACCGGGCAGCGGTACATGTACCACGACCCCTGCCACACGCCGATGAAGACCTACCAGCCGATGAAGGTCGTGAACGACCTCATGGGCGGCGGCGTGAAGCTCACCGAACGCTGCTGCGGCGAGTCCGGGACGCTCGCAGTGACGCGCCCCGACGTCTCCACGCAGGTGCGCTTCCGCAAGGAGGAAGAGATCCGCAAGGGCGCGGCGGCGCTGCGCGGTGCGGATGCCGACGCGCCGGTCAGGATCCTGACGTCCTGCCCGTCGTGCCTGCAGGGTCTCGCGCGCTATGCGGACGACGCGAACGTCGATGCCGACTACATCGTCGTCGAGATCGCAAGACACGTGCTCGGCGCGAATTGGCTGCCGGAGTTCGTCGCGAAGGCGAACCGCGGCGGCATCGAGCGCGTGCTGCTCTAGAGAGACAACGCGCCTCCCTGCGCTCTCCTGAGCTCGCGGCGCGCGTGCGGTCTTGCTCCGTCCGCTTCCTCGGCGGGCGAAGGAACTACTCCACGAACGCACTCGCGTGCTGCGCGCAGAGCGCGGCGTCGCGCTCGTCGTGTCGCGATCTCGCTGCGCTGGGGTTGACCGCGAGACGCACGCGTACAAGCAATCTGCCACGCGCCGCAGACCGCGCGCTCCGGAGTCTCGCACGCTCCTTGCTATGCTGACGTCATGGAGCGCGGCGCGCATCCCGCGTGTCGTCTTTTCGGCGTGACGGAATTGACAGCCCCTCGCTGCGAGCTGTGCGAGTCTTCCGGCGGAAGAATCGTGTGGCGCGACGCGCTCCTGCGCGTCGTCGCCGTGGACGAGCCCGACTATCCCGGCTTCTGCCGGGTGGTGCTGAACAGGCACGTGGCGGAGATGACCGACCTCGCGAAGACCGAGCGTGACGCCGTGATGCACGCGGTGTTCGCGGTCGAGTCCGCGCTGCGCGCGCTGCTCGCGCCGGACAAGATCAACCTGGCGAGTCTCGGCAACGCCGTGCCGCACCTGCATTGGCACGTGATCCCGCGCTTCCGCGACGACCGGCACTTTCCCGGCGCGGTCTGGTCGATGCCGCGTCGCGAAACGACGGGCGCGCGGGGCGTCGCGGACGCAGCGCTCGCGGCGGCGATCGCCGCCCGTCTCGGATCCGGCAGCAAGGCATGATGCAGATGGACACCCCCGAGCTCGCCGCGGAGGCGGCAGTCACCTTCGCGAGCGTCGACGAATGCCGAGCGTGGCTCGAGCGCCTGCCGCTTCTCAACACCGCGGTGTCGCACGGCGCGCTCACCGCGCGGCTCGAGCTCCTGAACGCGGCGCACGTCCCGGTCGGCGACCGGCTGGCGATGCTCGAGATCCTGCGTCCGGCGGTCGTCGCGGTGCAGGCCGAGCAGGCGAAGAAGTGCGCCAACAAGCCGCTGCCGCTGTCGCCGCAGCGGCGCGAGATCCTCGAGGGCGTGAGCACGCTCTGGGATGCGCTTGCGCTCGGCTACCAGAAGACGCTCGCGGCGGCGAGCGCGCTCGGCCACGACACCGACACGCTCGCCCGCGCCTGCCACCGCGCACTCGACTGCGCGTGGCGTGCGGTGCTCGACCACGCGCGGGCCTACGTGCAGACGCGCGCCACCGACCTGCGCAAGCTGCACCGCATGTATGCGACGGCGGAGAGCTACGGCTTTGCCGCGCTTGCCGTGACCGATCCGCTCTCGCGCAGCGGCCGCTCGCAGACCTGCGCGCGCACCTACGTGCGTGCGCTCCTGCTCGATGCGGCCAGCCCGCGCGAACGGCCCCCGGAGCAGCTGGACCTGCTCGCCCACTGGCTGGACCGCTGGGCGCCGAAGGTGATGGTGAAGCGCGAGTCGCCGCGCGGCGCGCAGCTCGCGCCGCTGATGGTCGATCTCGCGAGCGACGCCGGCGCGCGCCGGCGCTGCGAACCGGGCAAGGGCGTGCGCTATCTCGACGTCACGCTGCTCGCCAAGAGTCTCGCCAAGCGCATCCACGGCGCGCGCCAGGGGCAGGGCCTCGAACAGCTCGAGCTCGAGGGGACGCTCGAGGCCCGCGACGCCGAGCAGGTGCTGGTCTCACTCTACCGCCACTGGTGCGAGAGCGAGCCGCGCCGCGCGCACCAGCGCCACGAGGTGCGCCAACCCGCGCTCGTCTGCGCAGGGCTCGAGGCGGTGCACTTCGGCCTCGGCGGCACCGGCGCGACGAGCGGCGACGGCACCGTTCCCGGCAACGCGCGGCGCGTGCAGGCGTCCCTCGCGCGCGCCGCGATCGCCGCCGAGACCTGGCTCCTGCGCGACGAGAGCATCGCCGGGCTCGGCCTCGTGCGCCCGCGCGACGACACGCGCGCCGCCCCGGTCACGCACGGGCAGCTCGTCCTCGTGCACGGCGACGGCGGACGCAAGGGCATGGTGGCCGCCGTGCAGTGGCTGCAGGAATCGGGCGAAGGCGACATGCATGTCGGCGCGCGGATCCTGCCTGGCGTGCCGGCGCCGGTGACGGTGCGCAACGGCGACGGGTCGCGTGCGCTCGGCATCGCGCTCTCGGCGCTGCCCGCGCTCAACGAACCGGCGACGCTGGTGCTGCCCGCGGGCTGGTTCCGCCCGGGGCGCATGCTGGAGGTACGCGAGGAGGGCTTGCAGGTAGTGCGTCTCGCGCAGCTCGTGGAGCGCGGCACCGACTACGAACGAGTGAGCTTCGAGCGGATGCGCTGAGCGGGACGACGCCCGGAGTGCACGGCGCCGATCGTGCGCACCGGCGACGGAGCGGGCTGCATCTGCGGACGACAACGACAGGGCGGGCGCGGGAACCCGCGAGGGCCGACTGCGGTCGGCAGGTTCCCTGCGCTCGCGGCATGAACGACAAGGGAGGGACCGATGGCCGTATCGCCACCGGGCGTAGCGTTGAGCCAGGCGCCGGCGCTCATGGACGTCAAGGCGTGCGAGCAGTGGCTCGCGCATGCGTCGCTCGCCGATCCGCGGCAGGCGTGCCAGGCACTGACGACGCTCCTCGAGGAGCTCGAGGAGCGGCCGCCCCACGAGGCGGCGCATCTCGAGATCCTCGAACGGCTGCGCGACCCGATCGCGATCGCGAACACGGCCCACGCGCGCAAGTTCACCGGCAGGCCGCTGCCGCTCCGCGACCACGAGGCCCAGGCGTTCGACGAGGTCTTCGACCTGTGGACGGCGTATGCGCGCGCCTTCCGGCGGCTGCTGCGCGCGGCGGTCGAGAACGGCGAGCCGGCCATGCGGCCCCACGTGGGGCTGCTGTGCGAGCGCGCCGCGAGCTGTACCGCCGAGCTCATCACGACGCACTATCGCGCGCGGCGCGAGGTCGACAGCGAGCACTGGCAGTCGCTGCACGAGCTCTACCGCCTCGCCGACGCCGAGGGCGTCGCCGAGCAGGCGGTGCCGGTGAAGCGGCGCTCCGCGCACATGGCCTCGCTCGAGAAGGTGTACCTGCGCGCGCTGCTCATCGAGCTCGCCAATCCCTACTCGCTCTCGGCGCGTGACCTGCAGTGGACGCGCCGCTGGGCGGGGCTGTGGGGACACAAGGTCGAACTGGGGCTCTCGCTGTCGGCGCCGCAGGGATACGCGGTCGATCTCGCCGGCGAGGCGCCGCCGTCGTGGACGCGGCTGGAGGCTGCGGCGCCGACGCTGCGCTTCCTCGACACCACGGCGCTGCGCCGGAGCGTGAAGGCGCGCGTGCGCAAGCTCGAGGCCGGCGAAGACCCGGACGCCCTCGGTCTCGGCAAGGACGTCATCGGCGAGGACGCGGCGCGGCTGCTCGCGCAGCTCCTGCGCGCGTGGACCGAACCGCCGACGACGCGTCAGTTCGCGCGCCGGATCGCGCCCGGCCGCACCGAGCTCGTCGTCGGGCTCGACGTCATTCACGCCGCTTGCGGCGGCAAGCTGAGCCGCGCCGCCGGCGGGCACTGGGACTACTCGCGCCGCGATGCCGAGCAGATCGCGATCTACGGCGCGGTCGCCGACGCCGGCGAGGCGAAGCCGAGCTTCACCGCGGAGAAGTGGGACACGCTGGACGAGTCCGCGAACGGCTTCAAGCTGCGCCGCAAGGGCGCCGGCGAGCGCGTCGCGCACCGGCAGCTCGTCGCCGCCAAGCCGCAGGGCGCGCGTGCCTTCATCCTCTCCGAGGTGCGCTGGCTCTGCGTGGGCATCGACCGCGCGCTCACCATCGGCGCGCACGCCCTGCCCGGCCTCGCGGAACCGGTCTCGGCGCGTCCGCGCTGGGCGGGGCGCGGCGCGCCCGAACCGTTCGTGCACGCCTTCCTCATCTCGAGCCTGCCGGGCGGCAGCCCGAGCCTGGTGCTGCCTGCGGGACGTTTCCAGCAGGGCCGCGAGCTCGAGCTGCGCGTGAACGACGAGGTGCGCCGCGTGCGCCTCGACGCGCTGCTCCAGCACGGCGCCGACTTCGACCGGGTGGCGTTCACGGCGTGCGATCAGCAGAGCGCGGCAGAGCAGCCGTCGCCCTGAGGACGGGCCGGGTCTCCCAGCGGACCGAGCGCTCGCGCTCGGCGTTCGCGATCGGAACGCCGTCACACGTTGCTCTCGCCCGGGCTGGGGGCGACGGCCGGGATGCGCACGAACGCGCGGCTCGTCATCCAGCTCCGGCTCAAGGGGCGAGCGACTCGAACTTTCAGTGCGGGAACCAGGCCTTGAGAAAGCCAACGCGTGTTCCACGCTCGCACTGGCGTACGGATACGATGGCCTCGACAACGGGTTGGCGCGTCCTTGACGACTCCGCAGCCGGTGACCTCCTTCAGCGCGAAGACGATGACGACGGCACCAACCGCGGATCGGGACGGCGCCGATGGACCCGACAGGGGTCGCGGTCTACCACGTTCCTGCGTTGAACGCCCGCATACCCGGCCTTGGCGACGCCCGGAGGTTCTCGCACGACTTCGCCGCGCACGGACGATGCGAGTTGCTTTGTGCCTTGCCTCTCTGGCCGGCGCGTGGCCGTTGTTCGGCATCGCTGCCGAGAGTCCGAGCGTGGGGGCTCAGGCACCTGTTGTAGGGCTTGCTGCCGCGACTGGAACGACGTTTGTTCGTGAAGCCCCGAAGTTGCGAGCGGCCGCCGAGGCCGGAATGCCCCTCGCCCAATACCTTCTGGGCGCGATGGCCGTTCGAGGGACGAAGTGGGTGGCTCGTTACGTTGATGTACGCGAAGGGATCGCGTGGCTGCAGCGCGCGGCCAGCCAGGGGCAGGATGCAGAAGCGCACGACGGGGCTGCAACTTAACTTTGTTGGGGTACCTGTACCTCAGCGGGAAGGGCGTGACTCGCGACTACCGTGAAGCGTTTCGCTGGTACAGCGCGGTGCCGTGGGAACGCATGACCGGCTGCGGCAACGGGGGGGGGCTGGTTCGACGGCAGCTCGGACTGATGTACCGCGATGGTTTAGGTGTGGAAGCGAACGCCGCCCTTGCCGAGAAGTATCTTGAGGGCAATCCGGGGGTGTGCAAGTAGAGTCTTTGTCACCATGTCCGGTGAAGGGCCGCGCCAGTCCGACCTGGAGGGCGACCCCGATGGATCATACTGCCTGCGCGGCGGGCTTGAACGCCACCGGCTCGATATATATACTTTTTATATAAGGACGACGACGGCCGACGCCATGACGACCAGCTCACCCAGGAAAGAGGCTTTGTTGCTCAACTTCAAGGTCGACACGCTGACCTCGGTCAGCCGCACGACCCTGCGCCGAATCGCCAAGGCGCTCGGATTCTCCGAAACCCAGGCCGTGCACTTCGCGCTCGCGAGGCTGCGCGAGGATGCGCTGCGGGGAGAGGACGCGAGCTATCCTCCGCTCACCAAGGCGCAGCTCGCCGCCATCC
>Ga0209254_10000106_pt1 | contig 52335 bp, 44 predicted proteins | sample FrelakmetDIP11DI_FD_187148 | JGI IMG/M metagenome (GOLD analysis project Ga0209254, IMG submission 187148) | Freshwater lake sediment microbial communities from the University of Notre Dame, USA, for methane emissions studies - DIP11 DI (SPAdes)... | ecosystem: Environmental > Aquatic >...
TGCGACCCCAGCTGTGTAAAAGCTGTGCTCTAACCAACTGAGCTACCCGCCCGACGGGAGAATTATAACCGATGAAATTATCTTATGCTAAACTCAATATCAAAAGGAAACCAATAGTTTATGAAATTTATTCGATATATATACAAACGTGACCCAATCTGTTATGGATGGATTAATGATGATTTCGTTGGGCCAATTATTGGCGACCTTTTTGGCGAATTCAGACGTCAGGAAGCAATATTATCAATTGAAGAGGTTCAATTATTATCTCCTCTTCTTCCCGGGAAAATCATAGGTATAGGAAGGAATTATGTGGAACATGCAAATGAGCAGGGTGTGGAAGTCCCTGATATTCCGATAATTTTCTTCAAACCAACTTCAAGTGTAATTGGAATTAATGACAATATCGTAATACCGCCTCAGTCCAAGGAAGTCGTACATGAAGGCGAACTTGCCCTGATCATTGGTAAAAAGGGGCGATGGATCCAGCCGGAAAATGCGTTTAATCACATTTTCGGATTCACAATCGGGAATGACGTTACTGCCCGGGATCTTCAACGGCGCGATAGTCAATGGACTCGGGGAAAAGGTTTTGATACTTTCTGTTCATTGGGACCCTGGATTGAAACAGAAATGGATCCCTCCGATGCTTTGATAACCTGCAGGGTAAATGGTGAGTTGAGACAAATGGCATCGACCCGGGAAATGGTATTTTCCATCCAACAATTAATCGTTTTTATCTCATCGATAATGACCCTTGAACCAGGGGATGTAATCATGACAGGAACTCCTGCAGGGAGCGGTCCATTGAAAACCGGCGATCAGGTTGAAATTGTCATTGATGGGATAGGAAGTCTGATTAATGGTGTTGTCGATTTAAAATAGGTGAAAATATTTGGCATGGTATAATCGATTTTTGATAAATTAACAGCTCTTGAAAACAGCGAGGATCCCTTATGTCAGGTCATTCCAAGTGGGCAACTATCAAAAGGAAGAAGGGTGCTGCAGACGCGAAACGGGGTCAGGTTTTTACACGCCTTACTCGCGAGATCGTCATGGCAGCCAGGGAAGGCGGGAGCGACGCAGACAGCAACTTCCAATTGAGGATCGCCGTTGAAAAAGCCCGGGCTGAAAATATGCCCAAAGATAATATCGAAAGGGCAATAAAACGGGGTACCGGGGAAAGCAAAGACGGGGAAGTGTTCGAGCAAATCATCTATGAGGGCTACGGACCAAACGGCGTAGCCATGATGATCGAATGTGTCACAGAGAATAAAAATAGAACAGTCGCTGAAATACGGCATGGTTTGACCAGAGTTGGTGGAAACCTTGGAGAAACCGGCTCGGTGGGCTGGCAATTTAAAAGAATGGCGTATTTTGCGATCCCTGCGAAGAAATATGATTTTGACAAAGTTTTTGAAGTAGCTATAGATGGAAACGCCGAGGATTGCGTATCCGATGGTGATACGATTGAAATTCTCGCATCGGTCGAGAATTTCAAGATCCTGAGCGATAAGCTTCGTGAAAACAATATTCAACCTGAGGACGCAGAATTGCGTATGCTTCCCACCCAGGAAATGGAATTAGATGTTGACGACACCCTCCAGGTGATGAGAACGATAGATGCCCTGGAAGAGCTGGATGACGTGAAGAATGTGTTCACAAATTTGAAGATCAGTGATGAGGCAATGGCAGCGCTGGATGCGGAATAAAGAATGCTCGTGCTCGGGATCGACCCTGGAACCGCAATCACCGGTTATGGCCTTGTAACCGAATCTCCAGAAGGTCGATTATGCGCGGGAGCATTTGGAGTGATCAGGACTTCCCCTGAAATAAATCCCGGTCAAAGATTACTCATTCTCTATAAAGAATTACATAAAATCGTTGATCTCCACCATCCACAATGTGGAACGGTGGAGAAATTATTCTTTCAAAAAAATGTCGCCACTGCATTGGCAGTAGGTCAGGCTCGCGGAGTAGCTCTGTTAGCATTGGCTGATTTCAATATTCCGACCTCAGAGTACACACCTATGGAAGTTAAACAGGCTGTATGCGGGTACGGAGGAGCATCAAAAAATCAGGTTCAACAGATGGTAAAGATACTTCTCAATCTGGATGCGTTGCCGGAACCTGATGATGCTGCGGATGCACTTGCCATCGCGATATGTCATCTCAACAGCATAAAAATGAAATCCTTAGGTTGATTCATGGCGTTGATCACAAGCAAATCAAACCCGCAGATCAAGTTTATAAAAGATCTTCGCAGAAAGAAAACCAGGGACGCAACCGGCTTATTGTATGTAGAAGGCATTCGGCCTGTCGGAGAAGCCTTCGATTGCGGTTGGGTAATTGAAGAATTGGTGGCAGCACCTGACTTATTGCGGAGTGATTATGCCCTCAAACTATTTGAGAAAGTAACGAAATCCGGTGTCAGGATCGTAGAAACCAGTGTTGAGGTCTTTGAAAGCATTTCCGAGAAAGAAGGTCCGCAAGGGATCGCAGCAGTAGTAAAGAAGAAAATATCCACAATAGAAAATGTGAGTGAAGAAAGTGGGGTTTGGGTAGGGTTGGAAGCAATCCAAGATCCCGGGAATCTGGGCACGATCATGAGGACAGCGGAAGCCTCTGGCGTAAAAGGGTTGATCTTGCTCGAAAATTGCGCAGATCCATTTGGAGTGGAAGCAGTTCGCGCCAGCATGGGGGCTCTTTTTTCGACGGACATCATATTTTCCACGAACTCTGCTTTCAGTTCATACGTGGAAAAGAAGAATATTCCCGTGATCGGTACTTCGGATAAAGCCGAAATCTTCTTCCGCGACATGGTTTATCCTAAAAATCTGGTTTTACTGATGGGGAGTGAACAAAAGGGCCTGAGCGAAGATTTGAAGAAATCCTGCGATAATATCGTCGCAATCCCCATGTCGGGAAGGTCAGATTCACTTAACCTGGCAGTAGCAACCGGCATCATTCTTTATGAAATTTATCACCAGCATTTAGGCAGTTTTGGAAAGGATGTGATAAAGAAATGATCTCAACCATCCATGGAGAAATCATAAAAATTGAAACCGACAGCTTAATCATCAACATCGGTGGGCTTGGTTTTAAAGTATATACAACCGATTCAACCCGGATCAAAGCAAATACGGGTGATAAAACCTTTCTGCATACCCACCTTGTCGTAAGAGAAGAAGTTCTGGCTCTATACGGCTTCGATACCGAAGATGAAAAAGATATTTTTCTATTGTTGTTAGGGGTCAATGGAGTTGGACCTCGAATGGCGATGGCGATTCTCACTTGTATGACAGTAGATAATATCCGTAAGGCAGTTCTTAGTGAACAGCCCGCATTATTAAGCAGGGTCCCCGGAGTGGGAAGTAAGACAGCTCAAAAGATCATTCTGTACCTGCAGGGAAAAATTACCGCGGATAAATCCCTGATGGAAACGATGAAATTGAAGGATGTGGATTCGGAGGTCCTCGAAGCGCTGACCGGGCTTGGTTATTCAGTCATTGAAGCCCAGGCAGCACTCCAATCCATACCAAGAGAAACCCCAGATGACCTGGAAACGAGATTGAGGCTTGCCCTGCAATATTTCTCCAATTGATGAGGTTATAATTTGGTTTTTCAGCTATAGAATTATCATTATCAAGGAGGATGGATGACCGAATCGATTCAAACCATGGCGGGTGACCTTCAAAGTAAAATCCAGGCTTATTCTCCAAAGGTCAATTCATATGAGGTTGGCAAGGTCATTGAAGTAGGTGACGGGATTGCCCACGTTATCGGTATAAAAAATGCCCGGTCCCAGGAAGTCGTTGAATTCGAAAACGGTCAAAAAGGTATTGTATTCAACCTGGAGGAAGACAAAGTTGGCGTAATTATCCTTGGTGATTTCACGGGAGTTTCTGTAAATACGAATGTCAAATCCACAGGCCAATTGATATCCGTTCCCGTCGGACCGGCATTGAAAGGGAGGATCATCAATGCCCTCGGTGAACCTATTGACGGAAAAGGATCCATCGAATCCTCCTCGACAAGACCTATTGAAAGAATTGCCCCCGGAGTTTTGCAACGCCAGGATGTGGATACTCCTGTACAGACCGGTATTATCGCGATCGATGCCATGATTCCCATTGGACGAGGTCAACGTGAATTGATTATTGGTGACCGACAGACCGGAAAAACCGCAATAGCAATCGATACGATCATCAACCAAAAGAATGAAAACTTGATATGTATTTATGTAGCCATCGGTCAGAAGAAATCCACCATCGCCCGCACAGTTGCCATTCTAGAAAAAGTTGACGCGATGAAGTATACCGTGGTTGTTTCGTCCTCCGCTGATGAAAGCGCCTCCATGCAATACATCGCCCCATACGCAGGCTGTGCAATCGGCGAGGAATTTATGGAGAACGGCCAGGACGCGCTAATCATTTTTGATGATCTTTCCAAACACGCCTGGGCTTACCGGGAGATTGCTCTGCTTCTCCGGCGGCCGCCAGGACGTGAAGCCTACCCAGGAGATATTTTTTATCTACATTCCCGGCTATTAGAACGGGCCTCCCGGCTTTGTAACCAGTACACGATCGAACCAGTTGATGGCAAAAAAGTTCAAAAACCTGCCTCAATAAATAACGTCATTTTTGATGGGCCAAAATCACAGGATGATGCCGAGCAGGCCTTGAAAAGCTTGCCCGACCCGACGGCATTTGAAATTCGAAAGATCGAAAAAAGTGGGGGATCGCTTACAGCGCTCCCCATCGTGGAGACCCTTCTGGGCGATGTCTCGGCTTATATCCCCACAAACATCATCTCGATAACCGATGGGCAGATCTACCTGGAAAACAGCCTTTTCAATACCGGTATCCGGCCTGCGATCAATATCGGTATTTCAGTCTCCAGGGTCGGAAGCTCTGCCCAGACGAAAGCGATGAAACAGGTATCTGGCAGGCTGCGCCTGGATATGGCAAATTTCCGGGAACTGGCCGCATTCGCGAAATTCGATTCTGCCTTGGATAAAGCCACCCAGGCGCAATTAAACCGTGGTTTAAGACTTCAAGAGGTGCTGAAACAGGCGCAATATTCGCCTCTGCCGATGTGTGACCAGGTGCTCCTTCTTTTCGCTGCCACCAATGGTTATGTGGATGACGTTCCCGTTAATATGATCAAAGAATGGGGTGCCAGGCTCATCCAGCATTTTAAGGACATGCATCCAGAAATCCGGGAAGAGATCATTAAGTTTCGAAGGATTAGTGAAGACCTGGCGGATACTCTCCGGCGAAATATAGAATTATTTAATCAAAATGAACTGACAGGAGACGCAGGCACTTATTATGAGCACCTCGCGTGAGATGCGGATGCGGATCAAGAGCATCCGCAACCTATCCCAGGTAACCCATGCGCTTGAGACGATCAGCGCCAGCAAGGTTCGCAAGGCCATTCAAGCGGTTCAGGCAACCCAGCCTTACGCAGAAAAAGCTTGGAAAGTCCTGGTTCATCTTGCCCGCCAGCCCGGGCATGTTAACCTGCACCCGCTTCTGACCGAACGTAAGGAGATCAATCGCGTGATGATCATCATGATCAGCAGCGACCGGGGGTTGGCCGGGTCATATGATGTGAATATTGTCAGGGAAACCCTTGCATTTGAAAGCTCACTTGGTAGGGAAGTGCAATATGTAACGATCGGTAAAAAAGGCCGCGAAATGCTTCGCAGACGCGGTAAATATATCCTGGCTGAGTTCAGCGACATTCCTGTTTCTCCCAAGTTCTCTGACCTTTCTTCGATCGGTATGCTGGCAGTGGATCACTTCTGCGCGGGTGATGTTGACCAGGTTTTCCTGGCCTATACCAGGTTCTTCAGTAAATCCGAACAACGGGTTATGATTGAGAAAATTCTTCCGCTATCCATTGCCCCAGAACAGCAGCAGACGATCACTTCGGGTCAAAATATATCGAATGCCGTCTTTATTTATGAACCCGATGAATCGGCGCTTCTGGACAGCATTATTCCGAAATTCATTGCACTCCAGATCTACCAGGGGATTCTTTCAGCTTCAGCAAGCGAGCAAACTGCCAGGATGATCGCTATGATGAATGCCACCGAAAATGCAAATTCACTGGCTGTTTCGCTCCAACTTGAGATGAACAAGATGCGCCAGCAAAGCATTACCAACGAGCTTCTGGATATCGCCGGTGGAGCTGAAGCTTTACGTTCTACTAACTAATCTTATTGATATGTGGTTAATAATTTATTATCTATGATTATTTAGAGAAACCAAAATTTAGATTTCAGATGGAATTCAAAATAATTCTCGTAATTGACCTAGAGTTCTTTCCAATATTTTTTAGGCAAATTGGTTGAGCGGTGGAAGTACTTCAAAAGACCTCCAATGTACCTACTTTAATCCAGACCAAATTTCACCGGCCTCGACCAGGGAAGGAATTTGTGCAGCGTGCGCGTCTGCTGGAACTTCTTGACCCCCCCCAGGTATTAACCCTTTTAACTGCACCGGCTGGGTACGGTAAAACCACGTTATTAAGTTCATGGTTGGGATCATACGATCAACCGCATGCATGGTTATCGCTGGATGAGCGTGACAATGATTTCTATTTATTTACAAATTACTTTTTAACCGCCATACGAAGAATATTCCCCTCCATCGGCGAAGACACGATCAATCTTTTCAATGGCGGCACCTTACCCTCTCAAAATGTCATTAAAGCCAATCTTATCAACGCTGTTGCTGCTATTCGCAAGGATTTCATTCTCGTACTGGATGACTATCACATAATCCATAACAATGATATTCATGAACTGTTAACCGAACTAGTGCTCCATCCCCCCGAATCGATGCATCTGGTTATCGCAGCCCGCAGTGATCCCTCACTGCCATTACACAGCCTGCGGGCGCGAACAAGCATCACAGAGATTCGTGCTGCAGATCTTAAATTTACATCTGAGGAAGCCGTTTTTTTTCTTAAAGATGCGATGAAACTGGAAGCAAACGATGAGGTTGTATCGATCTTGTATGAGAAAACGGAAGGTTGGCCTGCAGGTTTGCGACTAACCGGACTTTATCTTCGCCATTTTGGGAACCCTTCGATGCTCACTGTAAGCCAACCAGGTTCAGACCGTTACACAATGGATTACCTTGCGACCGAAGTTCTGGCAAAACTCCCAAAAAAACTTCAGGAATTCCTTATCAAAACATCGATCCTGGATCGTGTATGCAATCCATTATGTGAAGCGGTCACCGGTGATTCTGAGCCAGAAGAACAGACAGAACTGGAACAGCTTTCGAAATTCGATTTATTTCTAACGCCTCTGGATAATATTCAATATTGGTACCGCTATCACCACCTTTTCCAGCAACTTTTAAAAGAAGAAATGCAAAATAAGTACGACCCAGACGAGATTGCCTCCCTTCATTCTTTGGCCAGCGAATGGTTTTCGAAAAATGGATATGTGGAAGAAGCAATTCACCACAGTCTGGAAGCAGGGGATACCACAACCGCGGTATCAATTATTGCTAAAAATCGCGCCACTCTTATGAACGATGAAAATTGGCAGCCCCTGGATCGCTGGGTTCGAATGTTCCCGCGAGAGGTGATCGAAAGCGAGCCCGAATTGCTCCTTTCCGAAGTTTGGTTCCACCTGAACCTGAGGCGGGCAAAAGACATTTTCCCTGTCCTAGATCGGGTGAATGATCTGATTGTAAAAATGCCGGAGAGTTTGGCGTCAGGTCAAAGGCTGCTCGGGGAGGTTGAACTTCGGCGGAGTATGTTATCTTATTTTACAGGCGACTTAAGCGGAAGCATGAAATCTGCGAAGAAAGCGCTGGAAAACATTCCACCTGATTGGTGGATGCTGAAGGCGCAAGCACGACTTTACCTGAGTGTAACTTATCAAGCGATGGGAGATCCGCAGCAGGCGTTCGACATCCTTAATACCTCCGGAGAAATGGAGAATAATCGTGGATTCCTCAGACGTATGCGCGTAAACGCCTGCTTCAATCAATGGCTTAGAAGTGATCTCACTGGTATGGGATTTTCTGCAGGTCAAGTTTTTGAGGAATATTACCAATCAGACTTGCAGGTAGAGACGACTTCATGGTCGCGTTACTTTTTGGGTTTATTTCATTATGAGCGCGGCAATCCAGTTGAAGCGGAAAGATATCTTTTACCCACCGTCCTGCAACCATATCAATCCTATCTTTTGTGTTTTATAAATAGCGCTGCCGTATTGGCTTTGGCTTATCAGGCGATGAATCAGCCTGATAAAGCTAATGAAACTGTAAATAAAATGGTATCCATTTCCTTAGAGATACCTAGTTCAAAGGGTTTGTATATAGCCAAGGCGCTTCAAGCTGAACTTGCACTAAGGCAAGGGCGCCTGGCGGATGCGATTCAATGGGCGCAGCAAAATGATCAGCCCATTTTAATACCTGAACCATTTTTCTATCAACCGCCATTGACTCTGCCCCGCATCATGCTTGATCAGGACACACCGTTCAGTCGACAAAGAGCCAGTTTAGAACTTTCAAAGTTGTATGACTACTACACCTCGATCCACAATATCCCGATTCAGATCAAAGTGCTGTTGATGCGTGCTTTGCTCCAAAAAACTGAGGATAACGAACAGACTGCGTTTTATTTTCTCGGACAGGCTCTATCCCTGGCTGAACCGGGCAATTTCTTACGAGTCTTTGTCGACCAGGGATCGCCAATGGAACACCTTTTGAAAATTTATTCTCGTAAAAAGGAAATTACTCCGTATATAGAACATATCCTTTCTACCTTTCAACAACCGGGTTCATCCCAACATCGGGCAAATGAAGCGCTGGATGCGCCCCTTTCTCCGCGCGAGCTTGAAGTATTAGTTCTATTGAATAAGCGTTTTACCGATAAGGAAATCGCAGAAGAGCTGGTCGTCTCTCTCGCGACTGTGCGAAGCCACAACGACCATATTGGCGAGAAGCTTGGAGTGCAGGGGCGCAGGTCGATTGTCAAAGCTGCAAAGGATCAAGGCGTACTCTGATTTTTCTATTATTCAGATGGAAAAGTTAGACAGACCAATAGTTTTTTTCCATGAACAGAATAAAATTTTATAAAATCATTGGTTATTGATGATGCAATTCTTCAATTTGATCTGTAAAGTAAGGACAGGTAAAAAAATCAGGTAATAAGAATTGATCCTAATCCGGAGGTGATTTTTGCCACTTACTCAAGGGGAATGCAAGTTTTGTGTCTGCGGATCAATCGATCAAAGTTGGATCGATGCTTATGGCGGAACAGTTCTAGAAGAAGAAAAAAAGAATGGGAAGTGCCAGACAACTACTTTAATTCAAAATGTGCCGGACCTGTCTGCCTTTATCGGGGTCGTAAATCGACTGGCCGATATGGGTTACACGATCCTATCGCTCGAATATAACCAATTAGATAAATAAAATTACCGCCTTTATATAATTTAGACAAGTTGCTAATTCCAAGATGAAAAGGAGAAAGATTACATGGCCGCAGTAGTACCCCCCAAAAAGAAGTTTAGTTTTCCAACCGCATTCACTATCCTTTTAGGTTTGATTGTTGTATTTGCCATTCTGACCTTCATCATTCCGGCCGGACAATATGATTACACTGAAGATGGTCAACCCATCCCAGGAACCTACCATACAGTTCCCGCTAATCCACAGCGGCTAAAGGATGCCATTATGGCCCCAATCAATGGGATGTATGGAATCCAGGATTCCACTGGGAACATCAATATATACAATGATGGCGGTCTTTACGGCGCGATCGATGTAGCCCTGTTCATCCTGCTCATTGGCGGTTTCCTGGGTGTGAGTATGAAAACCGGGGCTATCGATGCGGGCATCAATTCCGTGGTTAAAAAGCTGGGCTCTCGCGGAAAGCTCCTGATTACCGTGATGATGATCATCTTTGCTGCCGGCGGGACAAGTTACGGTATGGCAGAGGAGTCTCTTGCATTTTATCCGCTGATCCTGACCGCCATGATCGCCCTGGGGTATGATGCGCTTTCAGCGGTGGCACTTATCATGCTCGGCGCAGGTATTGGTGTGTATGGATCGACCATCAACCCATTCTCTGTAGGGATTGCTTCCGGGATCGCCGGGATTCCCCTCGCGGAAGGCATAGGCTACCGGATCGTACTTCTCGTCGTAGGGTCAATTATTGGGATCTTATTCGTACGCCGTTATGCCAGTCAGGTACAGAAGGATCCCTCAAAGTCACGCGTCGCGGATCAGAAGGAAGAGAACGAAAAGTTCTTCTTGAAGAGCGAGGGCTCCAGCGGTACCCCCGAATTGACGACACGCCGAAAAGTAATTCTAACGCTTTTCATACTCTCTTTCGTGGTAATGGTAATAGGCGTCATCCCCTGGTCAGACCTCGGAATCACCCGGATCGCTACACGCTGGTGGTGGTTTGGTGAGTTGGGAGCCCTTTTCATGGTTATGGGCATCGTTATCGGGATTGTCGGTGGTCTCGGTGAAAAAGGTACGGTCGATGCCTATATCGACGGCGCCCGCGATATGCTGGGAGTTGCCCTGGTTGTGGCAGTGGCGCGCGGCATTTCCGTGGTAATGTCGAATGGGTTGATCATCGATACAGTGTTGTACTGGTGCGAACAAGCGCTTACCGGGTTAACCTCTGTGGCTTTCATCAACTCGATTTTCCTGCTTTATATTCCCCTTTCTTTCCTGATCCCATCCTCTTCCGGGTTGGCGACGGTGACCATGCCAATCATGGCTCCGTTGGGTAGTTTCGCAGGTATTCCAGAGCATCTTATCGTCACCGCCTACGTGTCCGCATCCGGTCTTGTAGCTCTTGTAACACCCACTTTTGCGGTCGTGACGGGTGGTCTGGCAATAGGCCGAATCAGCTTTGCAGTCTGGTGGAAATTTGTGGCCGTATTAGTACTCTTGTTGGCTTTGCTGGCAATGATTGTGCTTTCTATTGGTGTATTAGTAGGGGTATAGGTAACTTGGTCTTAAGAATATAAATCAAAAACTCAAAAATAAAAGGAGATTGAAAAAATGGCTTACAACATACGAAATCGAAATTTTTTGAAGGAGCTGGATTTTGCTCCCGAAGAACTAAAATTCTTACTGAAGCTTTCGGCGGACTTGAAAGCTGCCAAGTACGGGGGATATGAACAGCAGAGATTGAAGGGCAAGAATATCGCCCTGATCTTCGAGAAAACCTCCACCCGAACCCGCTGCGCTTTTGAAGTGGCTGCCTACGACCAGGGTGCCCGTGTCACTTACCTGGGACCGGATGGCTCGCAGATCGGGCATAAGGAATCCATGAAAGATACTGCCCGAGTGCTGGGGCGAATGTACGATGGCATCGAGTACCGCGGTTTTGCCCAGGATACTGTTGAAATCCTCGGAAAATATGCCGGTGTGCCGGTATGGAATGGTCTAACTGACCAGTTCCACCCCACCCAGATGATCTGCGATATCCTGACCATGATGGAGCATTGCGATAAGCACCTCAACGAGATCTCCTTCTGCTACCTGGGCGACGCTCGCAATAACATGGGAAATTCGCTGATGGTGACCGGCTGCAAGCTTGGGATGGACGTGCGTCTCTGTTCTCCCAAAGCTCTCTGGCCGGAAGAAGAGCTGGTAAAAACCTGCAAGAAAATTGCAGCTGAGACAGGTGCCAGGCTGACCCTGACCGAAAGTGTTGAGGAAGGTGTCAAAGGCGTCGATTACCTGTATACCGACGTGTGGGTCTCGATGGGTGAAGCCAAGGAAGTCTGGGATGAGCGCATCAAGCTACTCAAGGCCTACCAGATCAACATGGATATTGTGAAGAAAACCGGAAACCCGAAAGTCAAGTTTATGCACTGCCTCCCGGCATTCCATAATCGTCAGACCAAGGTAGGCGAGGATATCTTCCAAAAGAGTGGAATGGACGGGTTGGAAGTGACCGAGGAAGTTTTCGAATCCGAGTATTCCATCGTTTTCGCCCAGGCGGAAAACCGCATGCATACCATTAAAGCGATCATGGTGGCGACACTCGGGGATTGATCGAAACGCCGATCAAGGATACTTAATGATTCATAGACATTTTGAAAGGAAACAATAAGATGGCGACATTTGGTGTAAATTCCGAAGTTGGCAAACTCCGCAAGGTGATCGTCCACCGTCCGGATCTCAGCATGAAACGACTAACCCCATCCAATCATGACGAACTCTTATATGATGATGTGATTTGGGTGGAACGTGCCCAATGGGAACACGACCAATTTGTGAAGGCGATGCGGGATAGAGGAATTGAGGTGTTTTTTCACCTTGATTTGCTTGGCGAAGCGTTGAAGGCATCCGAGAGCGGCCGTAAAGGCATAATTGAATTGGTTGCATCAGAATATACAGTGGGGTGGTCGCTCGTTGAAGAAGTCCGCGAATTTCTATCGAAAATGACCCCGGACACACTGGCTAAACACCTTGTGGGAGGATTAACCTTTGGCGAAATGGTATCCTTGGGATTCAACCAGGCAAAATTCCGGCAGATCTCCCTCGGCGCTGCCGCAGTAGATGACCCTGGATATTTTGTCCTGCCCCCGGTACCCAACACCCTCTTCCAGCGCGACCCTTCCTGTTGGATGTATAACGGGGTCTCGGTAAATCCCATGTTCTGGCCTGCCCGCCGTCGGGAAGCGCTGAATATGCTGGCCATTTACCGCTATCACCCCATGTTCCAGGATGCCGGGTTCGAATTCTGGTACCCTGACCAGGAAGATGATGGCGGTTTTAACATCCAGGGCTTTGGCCGGGCATCCATGGAAGGGGGGGATGTTATGCCGATCGGTCACGGTACGGTGGCGATTGGAATGAGCGAACGCACCCAGGGACGGATGATCGAGTTGATCGCGAAAAAGCTCTTTGAAAAAGGCGCTGCGGAAAGGGTGATCGTCGCTCTAATGACCAAAGACCGGGCGCATATGCACCTGGATACAGTCTTCACCCTGCTCGATCGCGATATCGCAACCGCATACCCGAGCGTGGTCAATAACATTCGCGCAATCAGCCTGCGTCCCGGTGCAAAATCGGGAGATTTCCAGGTAACGGAAGAGAAAAGCTTCCTTGGTGCAATGGCAGATGCGCTCAAGGTACCCAAGTTGAATATGGTCGAGACCGGGGGTGACGAGTACCAGGCACAGAGAGAGCAGTGGGATGATGCCAATAACACGGTCGCACTGGAACCCGGTGTGGTTGTCGCGTATGAAAGAAATACCTTCACCATCAGTAAAATGCGGGAAGCTGGCGTGGAAGTGGTAACGATTGCCGGGTTCGAACTTGGCAAAGGCCGTGGTGGTGGTCACTGCATGACTTGCCCAATCTTGCGTGATGGAATCTAGTAAAGAGATATCGATAAATTTATTTTTAATCACCAAATAATATTCCTTAGGTGTGGGAAGACCCGCATCGCTCACACCTAAGGAAGCAGTAATTGTTCCAAAAATGGTTAGGAGATTCGTGCATGGTTTACGCTGTTGTTTGGGGAGGCCTTGCGGCTGCCGCTCTTTTAATTGGCTATTTTCTCTCTAAACACGGGTTATCCAACCTCATTATTGGATTGATTATGGGAATTGGTGCCGGTGCATTAATCAGCGCCATCGCCTATGAGCTGGTACCCGAAACAGCATTGGATAAATGGGGCATGGGGTTGGTTTTTGTCCTGGGTGCATTGACCTTCTTCCTGGGGGATTGGTTGATCGATCGAAGAGGCGGAGCGAATCGGAAAGGAATTACTGAGAGCGAGGAAGCCGGATCAGGTGCAGCTATTTTCATCGGAACACTTCTAGATAATATCCCTGAATCGATCATTCTCGGAATGAGTGTTGCGCTCGGCGGAGTAATAAACGTAGCGATGCTTGCGGCAGTTTTTATTTCGAATTTACCGGAGGGGGCAGCTGGATCTATCAACCTGAAAGCAGCAGGATATTCGCAGAAACGGATCTTCTGGATGTGGATGGGGCTGGTGATCATTTCCGCTGTTTGTGCAGGTATTGGATACTTCTCTATCAATAATTTCCCTGGGGCTGATGGAAGATATGCCCAGGCCTTTGCAGCGGGCGCGATGCTGACAATGCTAACCGATGCGATGATACCGCAAGCTTTTGAACACGGCGGAATGTTTACGGGGCTTTTCACCGTGATGGGGTTTCTCCTGGCAGCAGTATTGTCCATTGCACAATAGATCGATTGTCAAAAAATGGGCATCCTATTTTGGGCAAATAACAATTCGAAGTTTGGAAATAGAAACCAAAGAATAAGGAATGGAGGTAATCATGTCTAAAGATAAAGATAAAAAATCAAAAAAGAAAGATAAAAAAGACAAAAAGAAGAAATAGGTTCTGTTGAGTATTAAAAAGTCTCACAGTTAAATTGATGATGAAGAATGGAGGTACTGATGGCCAAAGATAAAAAGAAGAAAAAAGCTGAAAAAGAAAAGAAATTCGAAACAGCACAACTTGAAGGTTCATATATTCCGGAAGGGACCATCCCAGGTGAGCCACTCCCTAAAATGAAGAAGAAGGATTTTGAAAAAGAGCTCGAACCCCTCCAAGTTGAGCTTGTAAAACTCCAGGAATGGGTCAAAGCCACAGGTGCCAAGATCTGCGTGGTATTCGAAGGCCGGGATACAGCAGGAAAAGGCGGAGTTATTCGATCGATCACTGAAAGAGTCAGCCCACGAGTATTCCGGGTTGTCGCATTAGCCACACCCACTGATCGGGAAAAATCGCAAATGTATTTTCAACGGTATATGGTACATTTTCCTGCTGCCGGTGAAGTGGTCCTTTTCGACCGGAGCTGGTATAACCGCGCCGGTGTGGAGCGGGTGATGGGTTTCACTCCCAAGGAACAGGTTGAAAGATTCCTGAAATATACGCCACCCACTGAGCGGGTTATCAAAGAATCCGGTATTATCCTGATCAAGTACTGGCTGGAAGTGAGCATGGAGGAGCAGGCCAAGCGCTTCGCGGAACGCAATGAGGATTATAAGAAGATCTGGAAGCTAAGCCCCATGGACCTGGAAGCGCAGGCACGCTGGTACGATTATTCCAGAGCCCGGGATGCCATGTTTGCAACCACAGATACACCTGAAAATCCCTGGTTTGTGGTCGATTCCAACGACCAGCGCCGGGGGCGCTTGAATTGCATCGCGCATTTTTTGAGCCTGATTCCCTATAAAGAAGTGCCTCACGAAAAGCTCAAGTTCCCTAAAAAGCAATCCAAAGGGAATTATGTTGAGCCGGATTACCCGTACAAACGTGTACCAACGAAATATTAAATTGGAAAGGAATAAATTATGGCTGAAATAATAGAGCAGCAAAAATGGTACAGCCTGATCCAGGATGAAGTTGCTGCGAAATTGAAGGTCGATCCAAAAGTCGGTCTAAGCAGCGCTGAAGCCGAATCCAGGTTGAAGCAGTACGGTCCAAACCAGCTTGCTGAAAAGAAGAAGGAGCCAGGTTGGCAGGCATTTCTGCGCCAGTACAAGGATTTCATGCAGATGCTTTTACTTGGCGCAGCAATAGTAAACCAGGTTTTCACTGGGGACACGGGTACTTCAGCTGTTCTCGTCCTTCTGACAATATTTAATGCTGTGTTAGGGTTGCGAGGAGAATCCAAAGCTGAAGCAAGCATGGCGGCATTGTCTAAAACAATGAAGAATATTACCCGGGTCAGACGGGATGGCGATGCCAAGGAAATTGAAGCCGAAGGACTGGTACCTGGCGATATCGTCCTGATGGAGGCCGGCAACCTTGTACCTGCGGATGGCCGTCTTTTTGTGGCAGCTACGATGGAAATTGAGGAAGCCGCTCTTACAGGCGAAAGTGTCGCAACGCTCAAGGACGTTGCAGTTATCAGCAAACCCGAAGTCCCTCTTGGCGACCGCATCAATATGGCCTTCATGAATACATCTGTCACCCGCGGCCGCGGCGAAATGATCGTGACCACCACTGGTATGAACACCGAAATGGGGCACATCGCCGACTTGCTGAATAAAACCGAAGCCGATAAAACCCCTCTGCAAAAACAATTAGACCGGTTGACGATCGTCATCGCGAGTCTTGCAGGAATTGCGTTTGTTCTAATGATCATTCTTGGGCTTCGCAACGGACAAGCGCTTGAAGCCATTTTCATTTCAGGGATTGCTCTTGCGGTAGCAGCAATTCCGACCGGGCTTCCAGCAGTTGTTACTACAATGTACTCAATGGGTACCCGCGTACTGGCTGAACAGCATGCAATTGTGAAACGACTTCCCTCAGTGGAAACACTTGGTTCCGTTTCTGCCATTTGTTCGGATAAAACCGGGACATTGACCTTAAATAAAATGACAGCGCGAGAATTTTATGTTCCAGGCCAAAATCATTTCACCGTAACTGGTGAAGGATATGGAATTGAAGGAAAGTTAATGCATGATGGTGGAGCAAAGATCGACCTTGATGAAATCATGCTGCCGATGGCGCTTTGCTCTGATGCACGGTTGGATGGAGAAGCGCTTATCGGCGATCCAACAGAAGGCGCGTTGATTGTTCTTGCAGCCAAGGGAGGTATTGACCTCGAAGGAGCAAAGAAGCAATATCCGCGTGTGGCCGAAGTACCATTCGATAGTGACTACAAATTCATGGCAACATTCCACAATATGACAAACGCGAAAGGTAAACCGGTTGTGTGCTGCTTTGTAAAAGGCGCACCGGATGTTTTAATTTCCCGCACAGGGTCTTATTGGATGCCGGGTGGTGAAGTTAAGCCTGTCACGGAAGAAAACAAGAAAATAGCATTAGAAATTAATGAAAAAATCGCAAAATCCGGCGAACGGGTAATGGTGATTGCCCGTCGAGATTTCGATCAGGCATCCTTCGACCCTAAAGCAAAGCTGATCGATCTGGTTAAAGAGCTGACTCTCCTGGCGATGATCGGCATCGTAGATCCACCACGGACTGAAGCAAAAGACGCCATTGCCAAGTGCCACAGTGCCGGCATCCAGGTGCGCATGATCACTGGCGACCATGCCGTCACAGCAGCCGCAATTGGCCATGAACTGGGTATAGAAGGCAGGGCTTTGACCGGAGCCGAATTTGCTGCGATTCCAGATGAGGAATTGAAGCAGCAACTTAACGAGATCGGCGTGGTTGCCCGAGTTGCACCGGAAGACAAGATCCGGCTGGTGACATTGCTCCAACAAATGGGAAACATTGTTGCGATGACTGGAGATGGCGTGAACGATGCGCCGGCGTTGAAGAAAGCCGATATCGGCGTGGCGATGGGTATCACTGGCACTGAAGTATCCAAAGGTGCCGCAGTGATGATCCTTACCGACGATAACTTCGCCACGATCGTCAAAGCTGTAGAATACGGACGCCATATCTATCACAATCTGTCCAATTTCGTCCGTTTCCAGATGGCACAGCTCTCGGCTTTTATTCTCAGCTACCTTCTGGCTGCATTTTTTGTTGTGCTTGGGGGTACACCTTTCACCCCCTTTGTTGTGATCTTCCTGAACTTCCTGATCACAGTCCCGGTTGCGGTGGCTCTCGGTTTTGATAAACCCGCAACCGACTTGATGGAACACAGCCCACGTCCATTAAAACAACCGATCTTGAAAAGCTCGCAATGGGTCCGGATTGCGCTGATCGGCCTTCTGACAGCCATTGCGGTTGTTTATGTAGAATATACCTATCAAGGAATCGATCCTGTTCTGGCTGCGACAATGGGTTTTGTGGTGTTCTGTTTAATGAGCGTCTCGATGGGTTTGAGTGCACGAAGTGAGACAAAAACCGCTTTCAATCGGGATATTTTTAATGATAAGAACCAACTTATGCTTTACGGAATTGCCCTCGCAGTGACTTTCTTATCCACGGAGTTGAGTTTTCTCCAGAAAATGTTAGGTTTAACTTCTCTCAGCAGAAATGAATGGTGGATCTGCATTGCTTTTGCGATTGGTCTTTTACTGGTAGATGAAATCATAAAAGCCTTTATGCGGAGAGGACAAAACCATAAAGTTGATCAGCCTGCTGTCCAGCAAGCCTAGATTTAATGGGTAAGGACAGTTAAGTCCAATCCCATTACAAGATACCAGTTCCCTGTTTGAGCAGATCTGCAGGGAACTGGTAATTTTTTATTATTATTCCATAATCTACAAATGGTAAATAGTTCAATAAGGTATAATCGGTTCATTCGTTACAATCAAAGGCCAATTATGAATATATTCCTAATTAATGCTCATAAATTGACTGACATCGTTTCGCCAGGATAGGAACTAATGGGAAGAGAACTTAGCCAAGGCACCATCCACCAGATTTTTGGCAGTGTTGTAGACATAAAGTTCAAAGAAAATAATATTCCAGCTATATATGAAGCGCTTGAAGTTGCTGATGCTGGGGATGAGAGCCTCGTTTTTGAAGTCCAGGAACAGCTGGAAAACAGCGTTGTCCGGTGCATTGCAATGGGTACCACGGATGGCCTTCAGCGGGGTATACAGGTGAACAGGACCTCCGCACCCATACAAGTTCCAGTTGGAGATAACAACCTTGGCCGAATCTTTAATGTTCTCGGGCGGCCGATAGATGGAAAAGGTCCAGTTATTGCTGAAAAGAAATACTCCATTCACCGGCCAGCCCCGGGATTCATCGAACAATCCACCAAGACTGAAATGTTCGAAACTGGTTTGAAGGTGATCGATCTTATTGCCCCATTCACCAAGGGTGGAAAAACCGGTATTTTTGGTGGAGCGGGTGTAGGCAAAACCGTTGTTCTGATGGAAATGATCCGGAACATGGCAGCTGTTCATAAAGGAAAATCCGTATTTGCAGGTGTTGGGGAACGAACAAGGGAAGGCACTCAGCTTATCCGTGAAATGATGGAATCCGGGGTTATTAAAGATACCGTCCTCGTATATGGTCAAATGAATGAGCCGCCGGGAGTTAGATTGAGAGTCGCGCTTACCGCGCTGTCCATGGCCGAATATTACCGCGACCAGGGACTGGATGTATTGCTCTTTATCGACAATATTTTTCGTTTCATGATGTCTGGAACAGAGGTATCCGCACTCTTGGGGCATCTTCCATCTGCAGTGGGTTACCAGCCAAATCTATCCACCGAGATGGGTGAACTTCAAGAGAGGATTACTTCAACATTGAAAGGTTCGATCACTTCGTTGCAAGCAGTCTATGTCCCTGCGGATGATTATTCTGACCCAGCCCCTGTGACAACTTTCGCCCATCTTGATGCGACCATAGCGCTCGAAAGGTCCATTGCAGAAAAAGGAATTTACCCGGCAGTAGATCCATTGAATTCAACCTCGCGCATCCTCGACCCTCTCGTGCTTGGGGAAGAACACTGCAACACTGCCCGCGAAGTACAACGGGTTTTACAACGGTACAAAGATTTGCAGGATATCATTGCTATCCTTGGTTTAGATGAACTAAGCGAGGATGATAAAATCCTGGTCATGAGGGCAAGAAAGATAGAACGGTTTTTCTCCCAACCCATGTATGTTGCTGAGAATTACAATAGCATCCCTGGAAAATATGTGACTTTGGAAGAAACTATTGAAGGATTCAAAGGATTGCTTTCGGGAAAATACGATAATCTCCCTGAACAAGCCTTTTATTTGATTGGTAATGTGGAAGAAGCAGTTGCCAAGGCAAAAACCCTGGCTTAATTCAAGATGCCAATTCATTGTGAAATTGTCTCGCAGGACCGGATCGTTTATCAAGGCGAAGCGTTGATGGTCAATCTCCCCGGTGCGGATGGTGATATGGGGATCCTTCCGGATCACGCTCCGTTGCTCACCCTTCTTCAATTTGGTGTCATAGAAGTGAAAACCAAAAGCGAAGTATTACATTTCACAGTATCTGGTGGTGTTGTCGAGGTTCAACCTGATCAGGTCACAATTCTTGCGGATGCAGCCGAAAACGTAGAGGAGATTGATATTGCCAGGGCTGAAGCTGCCAAAGTTCGAGCTGAAGCGTTGATGAAAACAACCCCTCAAATGGACGCAGAAAGATACGAAAGCCTTAAATCCGCACTTCAAAAATCTAATTTAAGGATCGATGCAGCTAGACGGTACCGGCAGTCCAAATCCTTGAAAAAATAAGAGATTAGAAAAGAGATTTTATGCCTGGAGCAACAAGGGAACTTGGGATTGATCTGGGGACGGATAACATTATTATCGCTGAAGGTGATCAAATCCTACTTCAGGAGCCTACGATCGTATCAATCATTGTTGATGAAGCAAAATTGGTCGAATGGGGCCAGAATGCCAAAGATATGGTCGGAAGGGTTCCTGAAAGCATTAGCGTAGTCAAACCGATGACCCATGGGGTTATCGCGGAGTATGAGATCACTGAAACATTACTGGCTTATATTATTAAGAAAATCTGCGGCAAGATGTGGATTTTTAGACCTCGTTTGATGATGACAATCCCTTATGGAATCACCAGCATCGAACGGAGGGCAGTGCACGAAGCCGGCTTGGGAGCAGGCAGCAGAGAGGTTTATCTCATTCCGCAACCGCTCGCTGCAGCTTTGGGGGTGGATCTTCCAATTTCCACACCTTCCGGAAATATGATCATCAGCCTTGGGGGTGGGGTAAACCAGGTGGCGGTATTAGCTTTAAATGACATTATCACTGCTGAATCTGCAAGAACAGGCGGTTTACAGCTTGATGAGGCGATAATTTATTACATCAGGAAAAAATTCGGGATTATCATTGCTCAACCTACGGCTGAACAATTAAAAATCAAAATTGGTGCGGCCATTCCGGAAGCCGAGCCTCAATCCATGGAAGTTCAGGGGCAGGATCAAGTATCATCCTTGCCGCGACCTATCACAATTACAACGGATGATATTATCGAAGCTATCCAGGACCCTCTGATTGATCTTGCCGGGCTCGCCCGCAGAGTGTTGGAAAAAACACCTCCTGAATTGATCTCAGATATCATCGATCGGGGAGTCGCAGTTTGTGGTGGAGGTTCCTTACTTCGGGGAATAGATAAATACCTAACTAAATCGCTTGGGATCCCTGCATACCTTGTGGATAATCCAATCACGTGTACTGCGGAAGGCGCTAGCAAAGCAATTAATATGCGGAATGTATTAAAACGGAGCCTTCCTACCGCTTATTGATTTGGAAATATCTCGGTAATTTCACTAATCTTTACCCTATTATTATTCAGTTGATTATCCGTAAAAAGGGTTAATGGTAAACACCTATGGTATATTCAAATATATATTACTATGCGGATAGATTAATATTTTGATATTTTCCATCAATATTTTCAATTATTCCAGTTTGACTACTGCACATTTTAGATGAATTATTGTCGGCGAGGTCGACCGAGCAGTAAGAATGCATAATACATAATTGTCGTGACGGCCTGTATCGCTGCTGCTACATAAGTCCATGCAGCGGCATCCAGAACAGCGGCTGCTCCGGGTAATTCGCTCTCAACCAGTGACCCAGAGCTTACCAACCATATTTTTGCCCGTTTGGTTGCATCCAATTCCACTGGAAGGGTGACGATTGCAAAAAGAGCTGTCAAACCGAAAACAATTATTCCAATCCATGCGATCGTATCCCCGGTTGCGGAAGACATGAATAAACCCAGCATGAAAATTATTGGTCCCAGCCAGCTGCCTATCATAACAGTCGGAACCATCAAGGATCTAACCTGGAGGGGACCGTAGTGCGCCTGGTGTTGAAGTGCATGACCTGCTTCATGGGCTGCAACACCGGCTGCGGCCAGACTGTTGCTTTGATAAACATCCTGACTAAGCCGAAGCGTACGTGAACGCGGGTCATAATTGTCACTGAGAAATCCGGTTGTTGACTCCACGCGAACATCCTGGAGCCCATTTTCATCGAGAATATGCCGGGCAACCTGGCCACCAGATGCACCGGTATATGTTCGAATTTTTGAATACTTCTTAAAAGTGTTTTTAACTTTTGCCTGCGCCCAAAACCCAAACAATAGGGCAGGGAGGCTGAATATAAGGTACATTGTATTAATTCCACCAAATAAAAAGGGGTACATTTATTCTCCTGTTATATTAGATTTTACCTCACCAATATATGAATTCTATATAAAAAATTCTGCCTGAAGGCAGATTTAATGTCCCTGGAGAGACTCGAACTCTCACCCCTGGCTCCGGAGGCCAATGCTCTATCCATTGAGCTACAGGGACCTAATATCGAACAGATTTTACCATGGGACACCCTAATAGGGTTTTATTAGCGGGATATGCCATTAGGTACATTTGATAAATATGTTCTTAATTGTTGGAAAATTATTTCGTTCTATTCATTTTGAAGTATGAGAGTCATGATGTTCTTAACTTTTTCAGCTGTTGAAGCTGTGAGCAGGTTCTGGCGGACTTCCACATCAACATTTAATGGAGCAATAAATCTTGCTAAGAACTTGCGGCTAAAAATCACACCGCGATCTTCGCCATAGAATGATTGCATTAACTTAAGAAATTCTTCAACAGTTCGGTAAACCAAATCCTTGGGGACATTTTCCCGATCCAATGAGGAAAAGATCCATGGATCGGCCAGCGCAGCACGGCCAATCATCACTGCATCACATCCGGTTTCTCCCATCATTCGGCCTACATCCTTGAAGGTTTTGATATCACCATTCCCAATCACAGGGATTTTTACTGAATTTTTAACTTCTTGAATTGCCAACCAATCAGCATTACCTCCATACCCTTGTTGACGGGTTCGTGCATGTATCGCGATTGCACTGCAACCGGCTTGTTCTATCCGTTTGGACACATCCAGAAAATTCCTTGAGTTTTCGTCCCAACCTAGCCTAATTTTGGCTGTAATTGGAATATCCAGATTTTTTACAAGGAGTTCCAGGATTTCGGTGATCTTGTTAGGAGTTTTTAATAGACCGGCACCAGCACCCCGGGAAGATACATGCCGTGAGGAGCATCCAAGATTTATGTCGAGGAAATCAGGATTTCTTTGCCTGAGGTCAATCGCTGCTTTCAGGATCCGGTTAGTATCATTATCAAATACTTGAAAAGCAAAAGGTCGCTCCTCATTAGAATAAGATAATTTTTCAGTCATGAAGGGGTGTTTATTTACAATATCCAGAGCACCAATAAATTCTGAATAGCTAGCTGAAGAACCAAGTCGTCTTGATAGCAGCCTGAATGGCTGGCTTGTATATCCATCCATTGGAGCAAGAATCATTTGTCCCGGAATTTGTAAATTCTTTATTAAGAATGACATATTATTTCCCAAACATATTATGAAAGACAATAAAAAACCTGCAATTGTTTTGCAGGTTTTAGCGGGAGCGACGGGATTTGAACCCGCGGTCTCGGCCTTGACAGGGCCGCATGTTAAGCCACTACACCACGCCCCCGAACGCCGCCAATATTATCATGAGTATGATTCTTAGTCAAGAAAAAGTATTAATTCTTTCCAGAAACCCACATCTCCCCATCGCGATTCCAACTTGTTAGTTCGCATTCTTTGAACCAAATATAAATTTCATTGACTGCTGATTCCTGTGAATCGGATGCATGTGTCAGGTTACGACTTGTAAGCAGCGCGAAATCGTGCCGGATAGTACCTGGGACAGCCTCCTGGGGATTTGTAGCCCCCATGGTCTGCCGTACAGTCGAAACGCAGTTCTCACCCTGCCACACCATTGCCATAACCGGAGATGAACAGATATATTTAATCAACCCTATGTAAAATGGCTTACTGATATGGGCTGCATAATGCTTTTCCGCAAGAGCTTTATCAACCTGAATAAGCTTCGCTGCAACAAGTAATAAACCCCTTCTTTCCAATCTTGAAATGATTTCACCGGTCAAACCCCGCTGAACACCATCAGGTTTGATTAACACTAATGTTCTTTCCAATGTATTCTCCTGGTTTTTCAGAGCAATAACTCTTCCGCCTTAGTGTATGCATCCAGGGCTTCCTGGAGCCGATTGTTGCGCGCATACCCATCCCCAAGTGTCTGCCAGATCATTACATCAGCTGGATGGCGGTATACCGCGGAGCGAAGGCTTTGAATTACCTCATCAAGATTCGATCCGGATTTTATCAATGTATTAAAAATTTGAACTGCGCCATCCAAATTGCCTTCAACTACCGACGAATTCGCATAAATTAATAGTTCTTCATAGGTTTGAGGTTTTTGCGGTTGATCAGGTATCTCTGATACTATGTTTTCAGGAATTACTGGAGAGGGTGGCGTTTCTTCCGCTTTTTCTTCGATTGCAAGGATACCAATTGTTTCCTGAACTGGGGTCAAACTACGAAAATGACCAGCCTCCTCTAATTCATCGAGAGGTGAAGCTTCGGGAGGTCGAACTTGTTCCTCTTCATATGCAACCAAAGGCGCTGTGTCCACTGAGGTAGGTTGGAGAGGTTTGAATTGTTGTTCTTCGGGAATCGCAACTTGAGATATTCCCTCTTCAAAAACAGGTTCCTGATAAGTTACAGGTGCTTCATCTGAACTGGATGTAACCTGGTCAGGATTGACGTCGGCGAGCGAATTTAACCAAGATTCAATGTCGATATCAGATGTAACATCAAGCGTATCATCTGGCAGTTCCTGCTCAACCAATGGGATATCGGAGATGCTGGAAGTCTCAACAAATGAAGGCGGAGATATTTGACCCAAATCACTATCAAAAGCATCTAAACCCTCTGATGTTTCAAAAACAGGTAAAGGCTCAGATTCTACAGCAGCTTCCTCTACATGTTCTTCCAATACCGGATTTGAAGAAGTTATGGGTTCAGAGATATCCTTTTCCATTTCTATAAAAGGTTTACTGATAAGTGTTTCATCGTCGCGAATTTCCTCAACAACATCTGAATTTTCATCAATAAAAGGTGATTCCTCAACCTCTTTTTCTTCGTTTGTGATGTCTGGTGAATTATATATTGGTATAGATTCTTCAGCAGGACTGACTGAATCTTCAATTTGCGCAGGTGCTGAATAAGAATAATCTCCCTGGGAGAGTTGGTCTAAAAGAGAATCCAGACCTTGTCCCTCCATACTTTCGACAGACGGGTTCTCTTCTGAAAGCTCTTCTGGCATTTGAACAACTTGGACTTCTTCAGCAACCATGGGTGTCTCTGCAATTGGAGGTTCAACTAACGTTTCCTCCGGAATTACTGCTGATTCGATAAATGATTCAAATGCGATCTCAGGGGAAATTGCCGATTCAGGTTCTGCATTGGTGACAGGTTTTGCCCAATCAGGCAAAATATCTTCATCTTCCAAGGAAAGACCAGGGCTTTGCTCCGTATTGACTTCTTTCAACCAATCCGGAATTTCCGTACTATCAACCTCCGCTAACAATTGCTCGGATTGCTGAGTTTCTGGGATTAACGATGATGATGAAATAACTGTAATATCCGGCATCTGATTGTTATCCGCCGATCCAATTCTGCTAGTATCTGTTTGCTCATCTCTTAGCCATTCCGGAATGATCTCATCTTCTGCAGGTATATAACCGGTCTGGAGGACAGGTTCTTGTTGAAGCCAATCAAGTGTAGAATCCGAAGGCAGGTTCTGCCCTGGAAATGTCTCTGAAGACTGTGAAAACTCCTGACTGATTTGGTCTGGAGTAGAAATTTCGTAAGTGTCATTAATCGATCCGGAATCCTGAGAAGAGGTTGAAGACATCCAATCTGGGATAACTTCCCCGGCAGGGAACTGTTCCGGTGATTGTTGAACCTGTTCCACTTGATCAGCTAAAGATTTTTGATCTGGGAATTCAAGTTTTTCCTGCTCAAGATCCTCTCCTACCGACATCCAAACCGGTAATGCTTCAACTTCCGGTTTTTCAACCGCCGAATCATTTGATGGAAGTTCGGAATCTGAAGTTTTTTTCAGCCAATCCGGAATTTCTTCAGCTTCGTTTGTATTATCCACAGCTTGTTCTATTGATTCTTTCACTTCAGAAACTGAACTTGTACCAAAAGAAGAGTCCGCTGTTTCATCGGAAGAAGCTGAAAAACTAATTACTTCAAGTTGCTCGGTCGTTGATTCTAAAGGTTGGGGAAGGATATCATGAACATCAAATTGATCTTGGGAAGTTTCATTTTCAGGTAGAATTTTATTTAATAACTTCAATTTTTCAGATTCTTCAGTCAGCTTAATTTCTGAGGGTTCAGGTTCAGGAGGAGCCATGTTTTTAATCCAATCAGGGATATCTGCAGATTGAACAGGTTCGTTTGAAATGGCATCATCTGGGTTAGGTTTGCCTTCACTTTCTCCAGAGGATTGAACCCATCCTGCACTTTTCATCCAATCCGGGATTTCTTCCTTGACTTCCTCGGAGGCAACTTGTTCCACCTCTTCAATTGGAGCAGGTGGGGTAGATGGATTTTCTTTAACAGTTTGTACTTGTGCGGGTTCTATGAAAGAAACTACAGACGCTTCTTGTTTTAACTCGCTGAGCTCTTGCGTTATCTCCTGATTGTCGTCCGAGCCCAGTTGGTTAACTGAGTCAGCCTCCAAGCCACCCTTCACCATAGTTTCGACCGCCGGGATCATGTCTTCATCTGTCAAATCGGTCGGTAGAGAATCCTGATTAAAACTCTTCGTGGTAACTCCCGAGGATGCAAGAGGCCCTTTTGTATCCTGCCAATCCACACCAAGGATTTTGGTGTGTCTTTGTGTATCATCGTCAGATTCCTGCCATTCAATTCTTTCAAGCGAAACAGAGTCATCAGGAACTAAATCAGAAGATGGGAATTCGGCATTAATAAACGCGTAATACGGATCTAATGCAATCAATCTTTGTTGATAAGTCTTAGCTTCTTCCGCCCGGTTTGAGGATATGAGGATTTGGGTCATTAAGAGATTCGCTTCATAGCAAAAAGAAATCTTATTAAGGATAATTGTCAATTGATCAATCGCCTGGGATGACTGACCCAGTTCAGAATACATTTTCGCAAGAATAACCTCAAAGTCGACCCTTTGAGGTTCCTTGGCAAGCGCAGATTTTGCTTCTGCGATCGCTTGTTCATGCAAGCCGCTTTTTACACACATGCGGATATAAGCACCCTGGGAAAGGTGCACTTTTGAGGGTTCAGCACCTTCTTTGAGTGTCAATAAGCGGCGTAATTCACTGTTTACAGCAGAATTTGAAGGTTGAACCTCTAAAGCGCGGTCCATATGCCAGATGGCTTTTTCAAGGTTGTTTTCATCCTCACTGATGATACTCATCCCGATATGGGAAATAAAATCATCAGGATAAACAGTTAATACACGCTGCAGGATATCCGCTGCTTCAATATATCTTTGGCTCTCCAGGAAGGACTTGCCCAGAAGTCGGTAAGTCTCGATGTGCTTGGGGTAGGTTTTGAGGATATATTTGCAATGAGAGATCGCTTCATCGATTTGACCTCTATCGATTAGACTCTCAATTTCACGATCATAAAGCCTCAGGCTGATCTGAACCATGTAACTATCCTCCTACAAGTTCCGGAATATCAAGATTGTCATTCCTCATTATTATTATATACATCAATCTTAAAATAAAAAATGCGCAACTCGTTCTTACAGTTGCACATTTTTTGCCAAGTTTACTTTTTAATCTCCAAGGTAATCTCTTAATTTGCGCCTCGTTGAAGGATGGCGCAGACGACTCAATGCCTGTGCTTCAATTTGGCGCACACGCTCCCGGGTCACCCCCATTTTTCTGCCAACTTCCTCCAAGGTATAAGCCTGTCCATCCAGTAAACCGTATCGCAATTGAAGAATTCTAACTTCACGAGGTGGAAGTGAATTTAATACTTCTTCTAGGTGTTCCCGTAGCAGGTTGTAAGTGGCAGTATCATCCGGAGCAGGTGCCTCGTTATCCTCGATAAAATCTCCAAGCACTGAATCCTCTTCATCATCGGTCGGTGTTTCCAGGGATAGCGGCCTTCGGGCAACCTGGATCATGTTCTCAACTTTCTTGGGAGGAACATCCAACGAGAGGGCTAATTCATCAACAGTCGGCTCGCGCCCCAGTCTTTGGGTGAGTTGATGTTGAACTCGTAACAATTTATTGATCTGATCACCCATGTGAACTGGGACACGGATGGTCCTACCTTGGTCTGCAATAGCCCGGGTGACTGCCTGGCGAATCCACCAGGTGGCATATGTACTGAATTTATGCCCCCGTCGGTAATCGAATTTCTTAGTCGCTCTAATCAAACCGATATTCCCTTCCTGAATAAGGTCCAGGAATGGAACTCCGCGACCCATATATTTTTTGGCAACGCTGATTACCAAACGGGAATTCGCTGTGATCAAATGCTCGCGGGCAGCCCATCCATCCTCTATCAACCGGCGCAATTCCTGTCTGCGGCGGGTGCTTACATTACCTCTCGCCAACTCCTCGCGGGCCATTCGCCCTCGTTCGATACGCTGTGCAAGCTCAACCTCTTCCTCGGCTGTTAATAGAGGAACCCTGCTGACTTCCTTAAGGTAAAGGCCTATCGTATCATCAGTGTCGATATTTTCAAGGTCATCGACTGAAACTTCTCGAGCGGTTTTTTCACGACCGGTTGTTTCGGCTTCTACAACCAGTTCTTCCTCAGTGGGTTCTTCAAGAACAACCTCATCTTCCACATACGGAATACCAGCACCCATTAAAGCTGCGAATGCTTCCTCGAGCTGACCTACATCCTGTTCTGCATCCGGAAAAAAATGAAGGATATCATCGATGGTAACGTAAGATTTTTGGCGTCCAAGCTCGATTAATCGTGCTATCGCAGGGTACTCTTCTTCATCATCATCAACGATATGGATTAATGGATTTTCCATTTAATATCATTTCTTCTTTCTAATGATAAACATTCTACAAATGAAATCTAGATTGTATTTCAGAATACACTTTTTTATGATAAAAATCAATAGTATCTGTTGGCAAGTTTTAAACTCAAGAATTATACCAAATTATCACGCTTATGGAGTTGGAAATGGCGTTTCTTATAATAATAGGTCGATATTTCCCAGATTTGTTGAAAGCATTCATCGCTAGTAGACTCTAAGATTTGGAATATTATTTGGTTTTAAGTTTGCGTATATCACTATACAGATGACCGGCACGATAGTCAATAGAGAGGGATGTTTCTAATCAATCACTAATCTAAGAATATATTATGCATATTTCAACTTATAATTGAAGGAAAGTAATAATTATTTATTGACCTGATAATCTCCTATTCGTACTTATCTGAAAATTAATATACAAAAGGATTATTGAAAATGAGCATAGTTCTTGTTCACGTATATGTGAAACCTGAAAAGGTTCAGGAATTTATTACTGTAACGCTTGAAAATGCTCGCAACAGTCGGGAAGAGCCCGGTATCATTAACTTTGATTTGATCCAGGATGAGATCGATACATCAAAATTCATCATTTTCGAGGAATATGCGACAAAAGCCGCCGCAGGTCATCATAAAGATACCCGGCATTACAGGGTCTGGCGGGAAGCAGTAATGGAAATGATGGCCGAGCCCAGGCAGGGTTTTTGGTATAACCGTGTTGCCGAATGACAATTTTCTATGAAATTCGATCTTTTTTTTCCAAATAGAATTATCTTCGAAGAAGGCATTCGCTCTCAAATCAGCTCTCTTGTTTCCTCGATCGGTCAATTTCCACTTCTACTCCATTCAAAAAATCATCCACTCATTCCTGAAATTCTTAATGATTTGCATTCTGCAGGTTTGGAAACCATCACTTTTCCGATCTCGGGTGAACCGGATCTTGAGTCTGTAACATCTGCAGTTGCTTTCGGGAAACAAAAAATTATAGATTCGGTGATTAGTATCGGTGGGGGGAGCGTAATCGATACGGGTAAGGTGGTTGCCGCCATGCTTACCAATCCGGGTGAAATCACCGATTATATAGAAGTGATTGGAAGTAACCTTCCATTGAAGAATAAACCGCTCCCATTCATTGCCGTCCCTACAACTTCTGGGACGGGGAGCGAGGTAACCAAAAATGCAGTGATCGCTGTTCCCGAAAAAAGAATTAAAGTAAGCATGCGCAGCCCTTTAATGATTCCTCAGATTGCGATTATTGATCCCGTGCTTACCGCGTCGATGCCCAGCTCCGTGACAGCATCGACTGGCATGGATGCGATCATCCAATTGATCGAACCGTTCGTATCTATTAAAGCCAATCCTTTTGTGGATGGTCTCTGTCGGGTAGGAATAGATAGGGGAGCGAATTCCCTTTTATATTCAGTCCAAAACGGAAAAGATTTGATTGCCCGGGAGAATATGTGTTTTACCAGTATTTGTGGTGGTCTTGCCCTGGCAAACGCCGGATTGGGAGCGGTTCATGGATTCGCAGGTGTTGTCGGGGGGATGTATTCAATTCCACATGGAATGATCTGCGCAGCTCTTCTGGCGGGTACTTTGCGAGTAAACTTGGAGGCGATACAAAAAAGGGAACCCAACTCCCCGGCGATAAAAAAGTTCGAAGAATTGGCGGTGATTCTCACTAGAAATGATAATGCGGGTATCTACAGATGTGTAGAATGGGCAGAACACATATGTCAAGCAATTGGAATCAAACAGCTTGCGGAATTGGGTTTGGGGGAAGGGGATTTTGATGAAATCTGCGAAAAGGCAGCGTTATCGAGTAGCATGAAAGGCAATCCCATTCTTCTTGAAAAAAAGGAATTACTGGATATTCTTGAAATTTCAAAATAATCGCAATCTATGATTATTTAACGAAATACGAGATAGCCAAGACGCCTGGTCCGCTGTGGACAAGGATTGCCGGAGGGGGATAGATGATTGAAACCTCATTGATACCCAATAATGTTTTCAATTCTGTTGATAATTCTTCTGCATCTGAAATGACATCACCATGCATAATCACCAGGTGGGCAGACTCATCCCTGGCACAATCTGCGGAGATCATATCTTTTATCCTAGCTACCGCTTTCTTTTTTGTGCGTTGTTTCTCAACTGGTTCGATCTGACCATTCCTAAAAGCCAGGATGGGTTTCATATCCAGCAATCCACCGATTAAAGCAGATGCAGCCCCGATCCGGCCACCTCTTTTCAAAAAATCCAGGGTATCGACCAGAACCAGTGTACGGTTCCTGAGGGCATTAATATGAATTTCAGAAATAACTTCCTCAATAGTCATGCCTTTCTTCACACAATCGTATGCATGCATAACTATAGTGCCTAAGCCAGCAGCGAGAAGCTGTGTATCTACTATCCTGATATCTGCCTTGTGGAATTCTTGGGCAGCTTTTTCGACAGATTGAAAGGTTCCGCTCACCTTCGCTGAGGGACATATCACCAGGGCGGTATCCTGATCTTCTTCGATCTTTTGAAAGATTGGCCGGTAAAGAATTGGCGCAGGTGCCGCAGTTGAGGGGAATACACGGGAAAGCCTGGCTTTTTGGAGGAACTTTTTTGCATCTATTTCTGTGTCATCCTGGTAGCTGGTTTCCCCAAATATTACGATCTGAGGCAGCAAATGGATTCCCAGAGATAGAGCAGTCTCAGGCGAAATGCAAGAAAGGGTATCCGCTACAATTTTTATCATCATGCCTCCGTGTTTTTTCTCATCTATTTGGATAATTCTTCAATGAATCTGATGAAGGTAAGCGGCTTATAGGTTTCGCTGACCTTACCGCGGAAAGGATCGCTTGCTCAACCACAACTGCTGTGAAAGTACCAATTATTGAAACATCCGCCTTCTTATTCCCAAGAGATAATGAAAAAATTGTATCCCCGTCAAACATTGTATGAGCCGGACGGATGGTTGCAGCGATTCCGTTGTGAGCCATCTGCGCTACCTTATTCATTGCATCCTTGGACAGCGCTGCATTTGTTGCGACCACACCGACCACAGTATTTTGATGTGCCGCAAATGAGATTGTAGTTCTGCCAAGAAAGCTTTTCATGGATTTCAGCGTGTCTGCAAATTGAATGGATTCAGATTTCCGAGATAAAGTTCTCGCTCCGGCAATGATGCTCCGGGATTCGGGATCCCAGACATCTCCAAAAGCATTCACTACTATAATCGCGGCAACGATTACACCGCTGCCTATTTCCATGCTTGCTGTACCGATACCGGATTTCATCGCCTGCTTCATTCCAAAAATCTTACCTACTGAGGCACCCGATCCCGCACCGAAATTCCCTTCCATAGGTCGGGAATCCTTTGCTGCAAGGCAGGCCGTATAACCCATCTCTGAATCCGGTCTTTTGTGGGGATCACCGATTGCTAGATCGAAAATAACAGCAGCAGGGACAATTGGAACTCGGGCGACTCCCGCGTCAAAACCGACCTTTCTTTCTTCCAAATATCGCATTACACCACTGGCTGCATCAAGCCCAAACGCACTCCCCCCAGCAAGAACCACGGCATGGACTTTTTCCACCAGGTGCATGGGTTGAAGAAGGTCTGTCTCCCGCGTACCTGGAGCTCCTCCCCTTTGATCAACTCCGGCAACAGCTCCGCGCTCACAAAGAATCACCGTGCAACCCGTTAATGCATCATCATCCTGTGCATGGCCGACCCTGATTCCTTTTATGTCAACAATAGAGTTTGTTAGTGACATTTATTTACCCTTTAAATTAATACATACTGGCCGCAATTCGGACAAATCTTTTCATCATGCAATAGGACATAGCCACATTTCGAACAGGTGACCGGTTGAATTTCACCCAGCGGTGCACCGCAAGCAATACACCTTGGTTCACCCGGCGGGTTCGCTGTGTCACAATACTCGCAAGAATACCGTTTCAACTTCTCACTGAGTTCATAACCTGAACCGAGCGATCTTGAAGTTTGCTCTATGACTTTCCAGACTTCATCCACAAGCTGGATACTTTCCGCATCTTGTGCAAGATCATCCAACCGGTGAATTAATGCAAATGGGTTCCTGAGGACCGAGAGAAGGGTAATCCCCATATTCCCAGCAATCCCAAGCCAGGATTGCTCACCGAGAGATACAGCAACACCGTCTGCAACAGGTTGCAGCACAATACTTAAAGCAGTGCGTCCACCTGCTGAAGAATTCCTTGCTGTGGCAATTTGAACTGTCACCAATCCGTTTTCGTTAAATTGCTGAACTTCAAGATTGCCGCGGTCAAAATTAGTAATCAGCGCTTGCGCCAGTGCTTCGGGAGGGAAGGAACCATGAAATATACGTTGCTGCATAGTTAGATTATAATCAAAAAGTCATTTTCTCTATGGAGTATACGTGCAATGACACGAAAAGTATTGATACTTGTTGGAATCGCCTTCTTTTTCATATTAGGATTAACACTCCTAACGAAGAATATTCCATTGGTACACGCGCAGCAGGATCAACCATCGGCTCCTACGGTAACAGGTACGCCTTCGGGAGTGATGGCTACCGTACGGCTTGATCAGCAGGAGATCCCAAACGTCCGTTCGGGACCCGGAAGGTTCTACCCAAAAATTGGTGTTTTATTACCCGGGCAGCAGGTTCCAGTAAAGGGCAAATCAGCCGGTGGAGATTGGATCCTGGTAATTTATCCTGGCGTGACAGGTGGAGAAGGTTGGGTCTATTCACCTTATGTCCAGCTCACTCCAGGTGAAATCCCGATTATAGAACCACCACCATCGCCAACACCCCTTGTTACCCAAACGATCGATGCCACACTGGCAGCACAGTTCATTGTTTCCCCCATCCCAACTCGGATGGATACTTTCACTCCAGCTCCGCCGGTCAGCATCCCGACATACACCGATGAATCCGCGAACCTGACTCCTGGAGGTGTTCCAATCGGATTGGTAATCCTTATCATCGCTGGATTGGGGATTACCATTGGTGCATGGGCTGTGATTCAAGGTCGATAAACTGACTTTGTGATACTTCCTGTTGTCGGATATTTATTCTTGCTTTTTTCGTTCATTCGAGATATACCGGTTTAAGAAGAAAAATATAATCAGGAGAATTGCGATCGGAATAAGGGCTGCGACTACGCAGAACAATCCGAAAAACGCTGCATTGATCCCATAAAATATCGAGATTAATATAAAGCCTACAACTGTAACTAAAACCAGTCCTCCCAGAATCAATCTAAAGAGGGTTGAATTAGCATATTTACGCAGGTCTCTTTCCATCAAGGAATTGTAACATCACCTTTTTTTGATTTTCCGGTAACCCGACCTCATATATGTTAAAATCACGGGATGGGTATAAAAATTGTTGCCTCGAACCGGAAAGCCCAGTTCGAATATTTTCTCATCGAACATTACGAAGCCGGGATCGAATTGCGAGGATCGGAGATAAAATCTGTTCGAGCGAACCAGGTAAGCCTTGCTGAAGCATTTGTTCAGGTTGAAGGCGGGCAGGCATTTCTTGTGGAAGCACATATCGCACCTTATGAAACCGCTGGTCATTTCAATCATGATCCGAAAAGGATACGCCGCCTCTTACTCCATAAATCTCAGATTAGGGAATTATTGATCGCCACAAAACAAAAAGGGATGACCATTGTCCCTGTTAAACTCTACCTAAAAGAAGGCCGCGCCAAGCTTGATATTGCCACTGCCAAAGGCAAGAAGCTATATGATAAGCGGCATGAAATCGCCAAACGGGATGAGCAAAGGGAGCAAATGCGAGATATGAGGAAAAGGTAAAATGCTCCCTCTCGTATGGGCAGAAATCCTCACGTTTACCATCGCCCTTGCCTGGCTAAGGTTTATGGATTTTGTAGCGCAAAGAGGATGGATTGAAAACCGATTAAGCCGTAAAATTATCCACGTCGGGACAGGTCCGTTTTTTGTGATTTGTTGGCTATTGTTTCCGGACCAAGGAATTTCAAGATACCTGGCAGCAATGGTTCCTTTGTTGTTCACCATTCAATTTGCCTTGATCGGTTTAGGAAAAATTCAGGACCAGGCAACAGTGGATGCGATTTGCAGAACGGGGAACCACCGGGAAATGCTGAAAGGCCCTCTATATTACGGGATTGCCTTCGTTGTGTTAACAATACTTTATTGGAAAGATTCTCCCATCGGAATCATCGCACTAATGATGATCTGCGGAGGCGATGGATTGGCAGATATTGTTGGGTCGAAACTGAAATCCGCGCCAATCCCCTGGTCAAAACAAAAAACCGTACTGGGGTCCCTTTCAATGTTCGTTGGCGGATGGTTGTTTTCTTTTGGAATGCTCATGGTATTCATTGCAGCAGGAGTATTTCAATACCAGGTAACAGAAATTCTATACCCGCTAACCTTTTTAGTACTTCTAGGTACAATCGTTGAAAGCCTACCCTTTACAGATCTGGACAATCTTACAATTCCCGCAGTCACAATGCTTGCAGGAAATTTCTTCTTTTAAGTGGATCAATAATGAGAATTGATGGAAACCATCTTACGATTGAGGTTTGTGAAAGAGTCGCAAGGAAATTAGAAAAGGTAAATCTATCCCCACGAGGAATTGAACAAATTCGGAATTCCCACGATCGCCTGGAAAAAATTCTCGAAATTAATAAACCAGTTTATGGAATAAATACCGGGTTCGGACATTTTTCAGATAAAACCATTAACCTCGCTAATATTTCCAGATTAAATCACAATCTAATATTGAGCCATGCTGTCGGAACTGGTAAACCTCTGGAGATGGAAATCGTCCGGGCTGCCATGTTGATCCGTGCGAATACCCTTACCAAAGGTTACTCAGGTGTCAGAAAAGAATTGGTTTCCACCATTATAGAGATGCTCAACAAAGGTGTTACACCTGTGATTCCTTCACAGGGTTCTCTGGGTTCCTCGGGAGATCTCTGCCAGCTCTCGCACCTAGCGCTGGTCATTTCCACAGATAAAAATGAATTGAAAGATGAATCCGGTTGGGCAATATTTCAAGGTCAGCTCCTTCCCGGTAAAACAGCAATGGAAAAGGCAGGTATCCAGCGAATTTGCCTGGGTCCCAAGGAAGGACTCGCTATCAATAATGGAGCAACATTTTCTGCTGCTATCGCTGCCCTTGCTATTTTTGACGCCGAAAGGTTAATACTCCTATCTGTTTTATCCCTTGCTCTAACGCTTGAGGCAGTTAAAGGATGTTCCAACGCCTACGATCCGAGAATCCACGATCTGCGCAATCTGCAAGGACAGCGACAATTCGCAAGGATGGTCAATACACTAATTCAGGGAAGCGAATGGGTGGATAGCTCCGACCGCATACAGGATGCCTACTCCCTTCGTTGCGCTCCACAGGTATGCGGTTCTGTATCCGATACAATCGAGTTTGTAAAGAATACAATCTCAAATGAGATCAATGCTGCCACAGATAATCCCTTGATTTTTGATCCCCATCAGGCGATCTCCGGAGGAAATTTTCATGGTGAACCTGTCGGTTTAGCCATGGATTACCTAAAAATCGCACTTTCTGAACTATCTGCAATCTCTGAGAGGAGGATTTTTCGACTGCTGGATGAACACCTTAATAATGGTCTTCCTGCCATGCTTGTTGATCCATCCTCGTCGGCAGGATTGAATTCCGGGTTGATGATGCCGCATTACACCGCAGTTTCTCTGACTCTTGAAAATCAAGCGCTTGCCAATCCTGATTCAACGCGATCGCTGCCGGCATCTGCATCTCAGGAGGATCATAACGCCAATGCGATGACAGCTGCCAGACATGCCAGAGAAGTAGTGGAAAATGTTCGGCATGTCCTCGCTGTAGAAATTTTCACAGCTTGTCAAGCAATCTCAATTAGACAAATAAATGAAGATAAACTGGGTTTGGGAATCGGGAACAAGTTATTTTTCAATGCCATCCGCTCCAAAGTCGCGTTCAAAAATGGAGACAGGTTATGGGTGGATGAAATAAATAAAGTAAAAGAAATCATTGAAAGCGATGATTTCGTAAAAAAACTCAAGGACATTTTAAAATAATGGGTATCATCAATTCAGGAAAGCTTTCACGTCGGGATTTTATCAAGAATTCCGCAATGATCATCGGCACTTCCATAGTTAATCCTTTTAAATTTCGTAACCAGGAATCTCAAAACTGGCCGGTAGGGGTTCCATTGGGGAGGAATTGTACAACTGGTAAGATCAACCTACGAGCCCGTCCAACTGTAGAAAGTGAAATCCTAAAAGAAATCTTTGAGGATACGGTTGTGGTTTGGGAGCAGGAAGTGATAGGACAAGCCCCTCCAGGATTAGTCAGTCGAAGATGGGTACAAACTCCCGAGGGGTACCTTTACTCCCCATCGGTGCAACTTGTTTTCAATAAACCGAACGTTACTATGGAATCATTACCCTCAAATCCTTCCGGACCAGGGATGTGGGTGGAAGTAACCACCCCATATGTAGATCTTGTAATGGCAAATCCTCCTGCCAGATCACCCTGGTTATCAGAAACCCAATTTCCCAGGTTATATTTCAGCCAGGTTACCTGGGTAGATGAAATCCGAAAGGATGCAGACGGCCGGATATTTTACAGGATTAATGAAAAATACGGTAACCCGGGAGATATCCTTTGGGCATCCGCGGACGCATTCAGATATATCACTCCGGATGAAATATCACCCATCCATCCAGATGTGGTAGATAAAAAAGTAATTATTGACACGAATTACCAAACGCTCTCCTGTTATGAAGGGAAAAACGAGGTGTATTTTTGCCGGGTATCCACAGGAGCCGAATTCAACGCAGCAGGGGAAGCGGTTGAGAATTGGTCCACTCCGCCTGGTCCTCATCCAATTTTCCGTAAACTTGTGTCCATTCATATGAGCGGGGATGCCTCCGGGGCGGGTTGGGATACCTCCGGGATCGGATGGACTTGTTTCTTCGCACAGGGAGGTGTAGCAATTCATTCCACCTTCTGGCATAACAATTTTGGGGTACCGGTTTCCCACGGTTGCGTCAATGCGAGGGCAGAAGATGCAAAATGGGTTTTCCGGTGGACATCACCTGAAGTTCCCTATGATCCAGGGGATGTTACGATTGGGATGCCTGGTGGAACGATCGTTGATATCCAGCGAATTTGATTTGCATTATTCAATAAATAATTATATCTGACTGAATTGTGAAGGAATTTACATTTGGCTAATGAACCTGTTATTCTAACTCTTTATATCAAGCAAAACGATCCTCAATGTAAAGAAGTTCAAAATTGGATAGAGGATCTAAATAATACTGATGAATTTAAGCTAGTAATCATTGATATTGACACAAATAAAGAATACGCTGGAAAATTTGAAGACCAAATACCCTATATTCAGGTTGGACCTTACCAATTACATCCACCAATCAGTAAGGAAAACCTCGATATTGCCCTCAAAGCATCCCTAGACCGGCATAAGCAAATGATCGAAAGTCGGAATGAACAATACATGAAACGCATTGAACGTGGTCATAATTTCACCGGTACAGATAAAACTACATTTTGGATCACGCAGCATTATATGCTGCTCATAAATACATTACTTTTCCTATATATTGCTGTCCCATTTCTGGCACCTGTCTTTATGAAGATAGGATGGGAACCCGCTGGAAAAACTATTTATACGATCTACAAACCTTTATGTCACCAGTTTGCTTTTCGTTCCTGGTTTCTATTTGGAGAACAACCGGTTTACCCTCTTGAGGAGGCACATCTGCATTACCCGCTCACATATGAAGATATCACCAACCATTCAGAGGTTGATCCTCTTGAGGCTAGAAATTTTTCAGGCGATACCTTCCTAGGGTATAAGGTAGCACTCTGCGAACGTGATATCGCAATTTGGGGATCTTTACTGATTACGGGGCTGGTATTCTCTGCCACTGGCAGAAAAATGAAAAGGATTCCCATCCTCGTCTGGTTATTACTCGGAGTACTTCCGATCCTTTTTGATGGAGGCTCTCAGTTTCTTAATTCCCTACTTCCGATGTTCCCTGCCCGGGAAAGTACTCCCATTTTGCGCACAATCAGTGGTGTTCTATTCGGAACACTAACAGGGATGTATATGTTCCCGTTGATTGAGGAATCAATGAGCGATACCCAAAAAATCCTCAGCCGTAAAAAAGCGATCTCCGAAGCCAAGTAAGCAGGCAGATTTCATGCATCAAGTCATCCATGGAGAAATCAAGTTTTATCAATTTGATATCTTCCCTGATACTGAAGTCATTCAAGCGGTATTTACCCGCCAGGGGGGAGTCAGCCCGTTTCCATGGAAATCGCTCAACCAGGGAGGAACCACCGGTGACAGTCGATCCAGGGTGATCGAAAATCGGCGGCTTGCCTTTGAATCAGTAAAATTGGACGTTGAAACGGTTTTCGATGTATGGCAGGTACATGGTACAACAATAATTGAAACAAAAAAAACCCGCGATCTGGATCAACCTCACGAAAAGGCGGACGCCATCGTTACAAACCAATCCGGAATAACCTTATTCATGAGATTTGCAGATTGCGTTCCAATTCTGCTTTTTGAACCTCAAAAAAGGGTTATCGCTATTGTTCATGCGGGTTGGCAGGGTACTGTGAAACGAATCGCTGAAATCGCTGTTGAATATCTAACCCAACATTTCCAATGTGACTCGCGGTATATCCGTGCAGGTATTGGGCCTTCCATAGGACCGGACCATTATATCGTTCGACAGGATGTGGTAGTTCGCGTAAAAAAGGCATTCCCCATAGAATGGCCTTCACTTATTCAAAATGCCGGAGAGGAATATTATTTAAATTTATGGGAAGCAAATAAAATTTGTCTTCAAGAAGCCGGCGTTCAGAATATCGAAATCGCAGGTATCTGCACAGCATGTAACCTCGAAGAATGGTACTCTCACCGGGCTGAGCATGGCAAGACCGGACGCTTTGGCGTTTTATTTGCGTTGAGGTGAGTTTAATGAATTTCCAACAAATGATTGATAACCTTGATCTTGTCACCAGTCGGATTAAGAAAGCAGCGGAACAAAGTGGGAGGCCAGCCGAGTCGGTCAAACTGATAGCAGTTACCAAAGGTCAGCCTGTCGAAGTCATTACCCGAGCTTTGGATCTAGGTATAAAACGGTTTGGAGAGAATTATCCAGAAGAAACGGATTCAAAAATTAGACAATTACCAGGTCTTGAAAAAGATATCGAATGGCATATGATCGGTCATATTCAATCGAAGAAGAGAAGATATATTGTGGATCACTTTTCTTTTATCCATTCATTAGATGGTTTACACGTAGCCGAGGTTCTCTCAAAAGAACTTGTAATTAACCGAAAATCCCTTCCAGTTTTACTTGAAATGAATCTGACCGGGGAGAAAAGTAAGTTCGGTTTTCCCGCCTGGGATGATTTGACATTTAAGAATACATTAATGGAAATTGAGGAGATTTTTTCCAGGCAATCAATAAGTATTAAAGGCCTCATGACAATGCCTCCTCTTTCAGAAGATCCTAATGCAAGCCGAGTTGTTTACAAGAGATTACGAGATATTCAAACAATTTTGGAGAAAAAATACCCTGATCAAAATTGGACGGAATTATCCATGGGATCCAGTTTCGATTTTGATGTGGCTATACAGGAAGGTGCTACTATGATTAGAATTGGACAAGCGCTTTTTGGACTCAGAATTCAAATATGAAACAAGTTATGCATTATTGTTTTTAGCTATAATCATTTTTCTTCAAATTGATATAATTACCTCAGAGGTAGACAATAATGCAAGAAAAACGAAGTTATCATTTGCATGATGGTAAATCCGGATCAGCTCTGGCGGTGAGAATTACCCCCAGGGCGAGCCGAAATGAAATCCATGAGATTCTTGATGATGGAACGGTCAAAATTCGAATCACCGCTGCTCCGGTGGAAGGCCAGGCAAATCAAGCCCTGATCGAATTTCTGTCATCGATTCTAGATGTACAAAAATCAAAACTTGAAATTGTGGCCGGTCAATCTGGAAGAGATAAGATCATCGCAGTTGAGAGTTTAAGCGCAAAAGAAGTGCAGCAAAAGATTTTGTTGCACTTATCTTAACCATTTATCCAACCCATCCCATTTATTTATAACCGTATTGAATCGGCGAAGGAAGTCTGATCCCGCATACCATCATCCACCAAAGATATTGGAATACCATATCGCGCTGTTGGTTTTGGTCTCCATAAAAAATATCATAGAATGATTTTAGGATATTTTCATCAGGAGAGTACCGGAGATAATTCAGCGCTGCCAGCTTTTCTTCCTGGTTTCCTGAATTTAACGCCTGAAGGAGCATTGCTTTCGGGAATTCACCTTCGGTCAGCGTAGTGCCTTGTTTGGAAGCATACTGTATCAACCAGGATGCTTCTTCTGGATTGGAAATATGTCGTGGAATGTAGACATTCTTTTGATGGATCATTTCGAGTGCCTGCGAGGCAGCATTTCTAACGACCCATTGACCATCCTCAACTGCGATTTTTTCCAGCAGGGATACACACCATTTTTCTCTTACCTGGCTAAAACCGATAACGGCCGCCCTCCGAACAAGGATATTATCAAAAGTCACCGCGTTCTTTAAAACATCATAACCTTTCTCTCCACTGGCAGCCAGACATTCAGCAGCGATCTGCTGGAGGTGTTCCTCGCCTTTTAGAAGTGCATCAATGATCGCCTGCCATGCTGTTGATCCTGAAATATTTGAAAGTGCCAGGCATGCTGTGCACCTTACTTCAAGGGTTGGATCACTCAATAAACGGATCAACTCCTGGGTGACATTCCGGTCCCTTGCAACACCTGCTCCTAAAGCGGCTATCCTCCGGATAAGGGGAGAGGGGGAGGTAAAGAGTTGTTTGAATAACACGGAGAGGGAGTTATCCCTGGAGGCAATTGCAACCGCCATGAAACTTGCCCGCATCCCAAGTGGGAGTGTATCCTGTTTAATTAAATACACCAGTCTGCGCATTAAATTGACCCGCCACCGACTCTCAGGAGGAGAATCCTTCAAGAATCTCGCTGCGATCAAGAGGTTCCGGTGTAACGGGAGGTCTTCATTTTCTAAAATGCTATTAATTTCCGCAAGTTCGCTCATCCTGCTCGCAGTAAATCTTAGCCGCTCAAAATGAAGACTCCAGTATGGTTGTTGGAAAATCTCTGAACTTGCACTTTCAATAAAACTTCCGCAATAGGCAATGATAAGTTGGTGATTAATATTGAAAGTGTCTTTGCCATGAAATGAACCTGTGAAATTGTCCACTAAATTCCGAATAATTAATTCACCAGATGAGGAAACTTTCTTGTTTTTTTCATTTTTTCCATGTACAGATGTTTCGGATGGCGTCGAAGGATTAGGTTTTAGGTTCTTGGAAAGGAGTTTTTCTGAGATTGAATAACTAAATGCCGATTTCTTCTTCTGGAGAATTTCATTGGAATACACAGCCAGGTTTTGAGGGTAAAAGGAATTACCAGATATTTGCCACAGAAAAGCATCTATTAGATCACTTGTCGAAAGACCTTTTAATTTGCCTGAATAAAGCCCCCAAAGACGAAGTGTCCATTCGAAAGGCGAAAGGATCTTATCATCTTCAAAAAGCCATTTCTTCATAAGATAAACGGTTTCATCTGAATTCTTCTCAAGCCGGGTCGTTGAAATGTGTTGCTGCCAAACACTGTGCCATTTTTCGAAGAATTCATTTCGAGCCATTCGCGACCATGAGGCTACACTAAACGCGCGGGTTCCCAACCGGTGAAAACCATCCAGAAAATCCTCGGTTGCTGTTGTAATAAACTGGATATTCGGATATTTCCTGATCAAACCTTCGAGGAATTTTACGGCAGTCTGGAATTCATCTGGACTCAATTCATCCAAGCCATCAAGAATCAAAAGAAATCGTTCTTTGAATAGAGATTGCTTCAAATATGAAAGGCAGTTGCTTTTAGACCGAAGGAAATTCTGGGTATTGACTGCTGAAAGCAGAAGATCATATGGATCATTTTCCTTTTGCAATTCATAATCTAAATCGAGCCAATGCAAGTAAATGGGGATTCTTGATTTGACCTCATCTAGAGTTGTGTAATTCACGCACATCATGGATGCCAGATTTGCGAGAACTATGCTTTTTCCACATCCTGCCTGGCCATAGACCACAACATTCACGCTATTTCGAAGCGCATCAAAGGCAGAAATACGCGGAAATGGATATTGCGAAATGAATTCCGGAAAATCCGGTAAATAAGGAACGATCTGACTGGTTAGGGTCTCAGGTGGGAAGGGAATTGTGGGATCCACCTCGTATGGTGCAGCGATCAGATCTGGTTCAATCAGGATTTCATGCAACGGGCAGTACTTTGCAGCAAGATGCTGTTTCTGGGCGAAAAAGTAAATCTCCCGCCGATAAATATCTCCAATATTATTCTGTAGCTTTTGAGGGGGAAGATTTATCGCAGCTGGGATCGCTTTATGAACTTTGTCAGGTTCCGCCAAAACAGGTTCATCAACTGATTTCTCACTCCGCTGCTTGGTGATCAACTCGCGGATTTTTGTAATCACCCACCAAAGTAAGACCGCGAAAATGATTCCGAGGATGAATGAAAAATTATCGAATCGGATCGAAGGAAATCTAAACATAATTAACCTGCGTATAGAATTCTGGAACAGGATGGACAATAACAAATTTTATCTGAAGACCGGGCTGATTGCCATTCAGAAGGAGTGAGCGATACACCGCAAGTCGAACAAGTATCCTCTTGCACACTTGTAACGGCAATATTCTTCCTTTTTTTTCGGATCACTTCATATTTATCAAGGTAATCAGGTTTTACTTGGGAAATCGCAACGCATCTTTCCGATTCTAATTTTGATTTTTCATTTTCCAGAGTTTGTTTCTCAAGTAATAATTGATGATCACGTTTCTCCTTATCATCTTTTGCTTTTTCAAGACTTTTTTTAGAAGATTCAATTTCGGCTTCCGCTTTTTCGAAGACCTGCATCAGTTCAACAAGGTTTGATTCTTTTTCTGTAATATTTTTATTTATGGATGAGATCTCAGCTTGAAGTGATTGCAATTCTTTTGGGCTTTGGACCTTACCGCCATAAAGCGATGATTCGCTCTGGTTAATTTTAATTTTCTTTTTTGCAATTTCATCATCAAGATCACCAATTTCCTGATACAAGTTATCCCGTTTGTACTCGGTTTCCTTCAATTCAGCATCGAGGTCATTTATCGTTCTTTTATCATTTACTAATGTTGATATTTCACTAACCCTTTGTACCAACTGATCGATTCTCGAATCAATTTTCTGTAATTGATATAGATTAAAACTTTGACTCATAAACGGATTATAGAATTGATAGTTGGATTTAGCAAGCGGATGAGTGGGGGGGCTTAATTTGAATTGCGACGGGAAATAATGTACTGTATACTGAAAAACTAATAATAAAATGTATCAGCGCAGGATAATTTCCGTTTTTGTTTTGGTTTTTCTATTAATCTCCATTCCTTACCTTGCAGGGGTTATAAGTGGTGGAAACGAATTTGTTTTCACAGGCTTCCTGTCTAATCCGCTAGATGGCAATTCTTATCTGGCAAAGATGATTGAAGGCTATCAAGGGGATTTGTCCTTCAAATTACCTTATTCAATTGACCCTGGGGAAGGCTCGTATATTTTCCTATTTTATATTTTTCTAGGCCATATCGCCCGGTTCTTAAACGTTGAACCAATGATCATCTTCCATTTAACTAGAATAATTACCTTCATCTTCTTATATTTTGTGCTTTACCAATTCATTCAGCATTTTTTCGAAAAGGACCGGGAGAAAACCTGGCTCACTTTTATAATTGTCTCTTTCGGCTCCGGAATGGGATGGTTGGCTTTGTCTCTTGGCTTGAAAACCTCCGATCTCTGGGTTGCAGAAGCATATCCATTCCTCTCTGTATATCAGAATCCTCATTTTCCATTAAGTTTAGGGTTGATGCTGTTAATCCTCGTCCATTTTTTCAGGACAGAGGGAAGGGCATCTTTTATTTGGATATTTTTTTCAAGCCTTGTTCTGGCTATTATTCTGCCCTTCGGTGCGGTGGTCATCGGTCTGGTGATTTTTTTGGAGCAGACTTGGTCATATTTTCAAAAAGAAAGAATCCAACCTGTAAAAATTCTTATTTTAATGTTTGGCAGTTTGCCTGTTGTCATTTATCAATATTATTTGGTGAATACACATCCTCAACTAATTATCTGGAATGAACAGAATCGTACGCCTTCACCGCCGCTTTGGGACTTTTTTCTTTCATTTTCGCCAGTATTAATCTTAGCGATTATCTATATTGCAACAAAATTAAAGAGTAATAAATTTGACTTATTCAAATTATTGACTGTTTGGACGATACTGGGATTGGTGATTATTTATCTACCAATAGGGATTCAGCGCCGGTTCATGGTTGGTTATTTCATCCCGATTTCGATCCTTGCATCTGCATTCATCTTTACTTTCGAAAATAAGAAATTGCGTGCGGCTGGATTTGCCACCCTCCTGGCAAGTTCTTTAATGACAATTTCTTTCATTCTCCTTGCTGGAATTTCTGGAATCGGAAACCATAATCCACTTTTATTCCTTTCAAAACCTGAAGCTGAAAGTTTGAAATGGTTCAAAGCAAATGGATTTGCAGATCAGGTAGTACTTGCTGATGACAGGATGGGCATGTTTATTCCGGCACACACCTTCCTCAGGGTAATATACGGTCATCCATTCGAAACGATAAATGCAGAACGCAGTAGAGAAATCGTGGAAAAATTCTTCGGTTGTGAATTCACCCCCGACCAGGCAGATGAGGTTGTCTCGAAATTTGATATAAATTACATATTATTGAATCAGAACGATCCCAAGATTTGTTATCCGAAATTGTTTAAAAATGCGGATTTACAATTCCGAGCCAATGAAGTTACTCAATTAGTTGAGATTTATAAAATCAAATGAAAAAATGGATCTGGTTAGTTTTTTTTGTTCCCCTTGTTTTTTATTTGCCAAATCTGGATAAATATGTTTTTCCCATCTTTTCAAAATACTCCGATCTCCTTATCTCACACTGGCCAAATGCGAATTTCGTTCATAATTCGATTTTTATCTATAAAGAGTTCCCTTTATGGTCTGATGCGATCCTGGGGGGATACCCTTTCTTTGCAAATCCTCTTGCGGGATTGTGGTATTTTCCTAATTGGTTGACCTTTTTATTTCCCAACCCAATTTCGTTTAATCTACTTTTCCTAACCCATATTTTTCTTGGGGCTCTGGCAATATTCCTTATTTTGCGAGATGAGAATATTGGTCCTGAGATTGCCGTACTCGCAGGTTTAATGTACGAACTCATGCCGAAGATATGGGCACATTACGGTCAGGGACACGTATCACTTATTTACGCAGTCTGCCTCACTCCCTGGTTATTGCTAATTACAAGACGGGCGGTTTTGGGACGGAAAGGAAACACTTACCGTTATTTTCCCGGGATTATTTTTGGCACGATCATTCTGGCTGACCCTAGATGGGTAATCTACGCATTGCTGGCCTGGTTTCTCTACATTATTTCAATATGGGGTCAATATCGAGAATATATTAAACTTCGTTCCAAACAATTATTCATTTATATTATCAGCCAAATATTCGTAGGATTTCTCCTGGCAGCCATTCTGTTAATTCCATTGGTCGAATACACCCTCCTTACAACTCGGTCAATAATGACCTTGGCGGATAATTTGGCGTTTTCGCTACCAATTTCAAAGATCCTTTATGTAATATTTCCATTCATTGGAGAATCAGCAGAATGGGTATTCTATTTTGGGGGATTGGGGATGGTATCGGTCATCCTAGCAATAATAAATAAACAAATCCGAAAGAGATCTATTTACTGGTTGATTTTATTCGCTCTTGGAATATTTATTTCTATCTCCAGTTCAGTTCCTGTCGTTTCCAGGATCTGGGAAATCCCGGGGTTGGACCTAATTAGAGTACCTTCTAGAGCCTTGTTTCTATGCGGGATATCGATTTGTTTTATCACCGCTTATACTATCGATGCTATTTATGCGTATAATTTCCAAAAAAAGGTAACCAATCTTACGCTTGCAGGAATTTTCGGGTTTGGGATTCTTTTCCTCTCTTTCGGTTTTATAAATTCATCCAAATTAATTACCGGAATCCAGATCGGTTCGCTTTCATTGATTTTGGTATCAGGAATTCTCTTCCTTCTTGTAAACAGAAGTGCTTCAAATCTTTCTTGGACCTGGTTTTTCATTGCAGTTTTGATCCTCGATTTTGCCAGTATCAATATACGATCCCTCAAATTTCTTGGAGAACAGGAAGTTTTTTCCAAAGGGCAGACTCTCCTCGATGTGATTAAATCAGAAGAAAAGGAATCTTATCGAGTTTTTTCACCATCTGATAGCATTTCTCAACATTTGGCGAGTCGGGAAAATATTGAAATGGTGAACGGTATCGATCCTTTACAACTTCAATCGTTGCATGCATTCATGAAGTTTATGACAAAAACCGGGGTGCACTTAGATGGGTACAGTGTAACTTTTCCTCCATACCTTACCGGTAGCCCTGAAACAGATAACAAAAATCTTCAACTCGAACTTGAAAAGCTGGGTCTGCTAAATGTTCGCTATTTGGTATCTGCGTTTCCGCTGGAATTTAATGGATTGAATCTGCTTTATCGGTCTGAAGAAGGGTTTGTTTATGAAAACACTTTCTGGCTACCAAGAGCCTGGATTCAAAACCCTGAATCTTCTCTCGGAAAAGACATTATTGAGATCCCTCAAGTTTCCGCAACCAATAATTCCATAAAAATGGACACCCAGGAAAACGGTCTGCTGGTACTTTCAGAAGTCATGTATCCCGGATGGGAGGGCGAGATAGATGGCAATCCATTTGATATAAATGTAAAGAATGGTTTTTTAAGAAGTACCATAATTCCAGAAGGAGACCATCACATTATTTTCTATTTTCAGCCAAGATCACTTTTCCTTGGGGTATGTATCTCGGTTCTCGCAATAATCTTGGTGATCGCCTGGATTGTTTCTGAAAAAAGAATAAAGCATGATTGATCGCAAAGAACTTAAATGGGTTCTATTTTTTTCCTTGACAGCGATTATCCTCACAACGTTGCCGTATGCTCTTGGGTATTTACGTCAGAATCCAGACTGGCAATTTACGGGGTTGATTTTCAACCTGGATGACGGCAATTCCTATTTGGCAAAAATGTCGCGCGGAGCATCCGGGGATTGGCTTTTTAGGACGCCTTACACGACCATTCCGCAGTCCGGAGTGATTTCATTTTTTCCATATCTATTGTTGGGCAAATTAACTTCGCCACCCGGGCAGCATGATCAAATAATTTTCTTATTCCATTTGTACCGCTGGGTTGGAATCGGGTTTGTCATCTATTCAATTTATCAATTCATTTCGCATTTTGTGTCCCAAATCTATCTAAGAAGATGGGGGACAGTATTGGCAGTTTTTGGAGGGGGCGCGGGGTGGCTTATATTATTTGGTTTTGGTTTTTTGTGGGGGAGGGAGCTTCCGCTTGAATTTATATCCCCTGAAACTTTCGGCTTTCTTTCCTTTCTAGGACTTCCACATCTTCTTTTTTCAAGGGCATTTTTGATAATCGGTTATTCAACTTTGTTATTTTCAAAACCACCAGGAAGAGACCTCAAACTTCTCAGCATTTTGATCCTTCCCTGGTTACTTATTGGTTTTTTCCAACCAATGTCCCTTATCACCGCATGGGCGGTGATTGCATCCTTTATAACGATTCTTTATTTGGTCGATAAATTCTCATCAAGCAAAAATAATTCAGAAATCCACAATTACTTCTTAAAAACATTATGGATCGCCGTTTTTACCTTACCAATTGTCCTGTATAACATTTTTGCGTTTCGCCTGGATCCTGTATTAAAATCCTGGCTCGCGCAGAATATCCTCAAATCGCCACCTATGGTGAATTACGTTCTCGCATTTCTATTCATTCTGCCATTTGCCTTTATCGGTTTATATAGGATCTATCGAACCAATCGAATTACTGCCTCATTTTTCGGAGCCTGGATATTCATTTTTCCGTTGTTGGCTTATTTTCCGATATCCATCCAACGGCGTTTGCCAGAGGGGATCTGGATAGCGCTTGTCACACTTGCTATAATCTCGATTTCCAATATGACAGGAAAATCGGGCAAAATATCATTGGGAGTAATTGCCCTTGGTTGCATAACCACAATAATGATCCTGTTAGGCGCAATTCAAAGCGTTGCCCAGCTTGCAGCTCCAAGGTATATTTCATTGAGTGAAAAGGAAGCGTTCCAATTTCTTCAAAGTCCCAAGTTCAAGAATCAGAAAATTCTGGCGTCATTCCCAACTTCGAATAAACTTCCAGCCTGGGCTCCCGTATTCGTACTGACCGGCCACGGACCGGAAAGTGTGAATCAGACGGATATTCTTCCTCGGATCACACATTTTTTTCAAAGTTCCTTATCAGTAAAACAGAAGATCGATTTCTTGGATGAGTTCGGAATTAATTTGATTTATTTTGGACCGGATGAAAAGAACCTGGGTTCTTGGAGACCGGAAAACCAGTATTTTGATGAAGTTTTTACAAATGGTGAAGTGAGTATATATTCATTTCAAAAGTGATAAGTTATTCAATATGAAAACATTCTTTTCCCGAAATTACCATTTTTTGATCGTTTTCATATTTCCCATTTTCTTGTTCATCGGACCTATTTTGAATGACCAAGTTCTTTTCTGGGGAGTATCCTCTACACAATTTATTTCTTGGAGAAGTCTTGCTCTGGAGAGCCTTACCCTGGGACAAATGCCATTTTGGAACCCATACAATGGAATGGGGACACCTCTTCTTGCGAATTACCAATTGGCATTCTTTTATCCCCCAAACTGGATCCAGTTTTTGTATTACCTGATTTGGCAAACACCAGGGATCGCTCTCAGTTATAACCTTCTTGTTCCGGTACACATGATGTGGACAGCGGTTGGGATTATCTTTTTCACAAGAGAATTAAAGTTAAGCATCCTTGCTCAGGGAATTAGCGCCATCTCTTTCGTGCTATGTGGTTACCTTATCTCCCGCATGTCATTTTTTAGTATTTTCTGGACTATCTCATGGCTGCCGTGGATCATGGTCTTTTCCACTCGAATCGTTCATCAATATCTATCTGAACGATTATCATTAAGGAAATCATGGGGAGAATTCCTAAAGCTTTGCCTTGCGATTGCGATGATGCTTCTCGCCGGCCATGCACAATCCGCCTGGTATATTCTTGTGATCACAGGATGCTGGGTTGCAGTTTTAGGATTATCTAATAAGGGGATAAAAGGCTTTCTCGTTTCTTCAACTACTTATATTTTTGCAGGATTCACCGCATCCGGATTAGCCGCGGTTCAATTAATCCCGACATTTGAATTCCTGCAACAATCCCAGAGAGTTAGTTCCCTAGATTATGAATACGTGGTGAGGTATTCATTTTGGCCTTGGCGACTGTTGACATTTCTCTTGCCTGATTTTTTTGGAAACCCGGGAAATGGCACCTTTTGGGGATATGGAAACTATTGGGAAGATGCCAGCTACCTGGGATTGATACCGCTTTGTTTCGGTTTGTATGCGATCTTTCGGTCATTTATTAAATCACGGATGGAATCAAGTAAAAGAACGGCTGTATTTTTTTTCGGGACAATTGCATTAATCGCAGGGTTGATCGCCCTTGGGAACAACACACCATTTTTCTCATTTTTTTACCGTTGGGTACCAACCTTCAATATGTTTCAAGCTCCATCCAGGTGGATTATCTTGACGATCTTTTCAATATCTATCCTTTCCGGTATCGGCGTAGATACCTGGTTGGGTAGTGGGGGTAACGAAAGAAAAAAATTCATGTTTCTACCGGTGATTTCTGGTGGAGTTATATTGGCAGGTTTTTTTACAAAATTCTTCCTTCCCGGTCTACCAACAACCATGTCTGATTCCATCATCCGGTTGGGGGTAATTGGACTAATTTCTGCAATATTGATTTTTCTCTATCGCTATTTTCGAAATCAGAATAATGAAATATATCTTTCCATCGCGATTATTGGCTTAGTCGGTGTGGATCTAATATCAGTGGGTTATATACTCAATCCATTTACAAACCATGACCTTTATAAAAAAACAAGCTTTCCTTCCAGTGCTCCCATTATGGATGAGCGGGTTTATTTATCAAGTACTGATGAATATGATATAAAATTCTCACGGTTTTTTAGAACCCATGATTTCAGGGCTATAGAATCCTGGAATCATTTAAGAGCTGTGAACCTGCCGAATATTAATATTCTCTCCAAAGTATCCTTCGTAAATAATTTTGATCCAATGGTCACCAAATCATATCAAGACGTGATTGCGATAATTGATAAATCCAATAATAAGACACTTGACCGATGGATGGAGCACATGAACGTGGGTACAATCGAAGAAATAGACATTCTTTCCCCTTCCGGGATAAGAATTATTGAAATTGCGGATAGCCGTTTTTTTTCCTCGTTTTTATGCCAAGAACCACCAATGATGAAAGATTTTTTTCAGTACGATCTTACAAAAGGGGAAATGGCTCTTCCTGATTCACCTGTATTTATAAATATGAAAACTGAAAAAGTGGAAGCATTTAATTGTGTTCAAACGCCAACCACTCAATTTTTGAATTTCTCCGGTAATTTTAATTCTCTTAACGCCAAAGTTCATTCTGAGCAGGAAAACTGGTTGGAATTATCCACAATTTATTTCCCCGGTTGGAAAGCCACGCTGGATGGTGTTCCTGTCGATTTGATGGGAGTGAATGGATTTTTTCTGGGGATTAATATCCCGCCTGGGGTCCATGATATGCGCATCGAGTTTTTTCCGAATTCTTTTTCCTTAGGCCTTGCAGTCAGTTCAATTCTTCTAGTCATAATTTTCGGAGTGTCTATTTATTTTTATGTATCAGGTCAACAGAGAGATTATGAAAACGAAGAATAACAAAGATAGTATCCCAAATATTGACCTATCCGAATTTTCAGAAAGGGTTATTAATAATCTCGGAAAAGTGATCATTGGAAAAAGAGCCAGCCTTGAATTCACATTGCTGTCGCTACTTTGTGAAGGGCACTTACTAATTGAGGATATTCCCGGTGTGGGAAAAACAATGCTTGCAAGGAGTCTTGCGATTTCCCTTGGGTGCGGTTTCAACCGTATTCAATTTACTCCGGATATGCTCCCCAGCGATGTTACCGGTGTATCTATTTTTAATCAACAAAAACAGGAATTTGAGTTTCGACCTGGTCCACTTTTTTCAAGTATTGTACTTGCGGATGAAATCAACCGCGCTACCCCGAAAACG
>Ga0209254_10000107_pt1 | contig 52252 bp, 49 predicted proteins | sample FrelakmetDIP11DI_FD_187148 | JGI IMG/M metagenome (GOLD analysis project Ga0209254, IMG submission 187148) | Freshwater lake sediment microbial communities from the University of Notre Dame, USA, for methane emissions studies - DIP11 DI (SPAdes)... | ecosystem: Environmental > Aquatic >...
CGCGCGGAAGGCGAGGTGGTCGCAGCGCACGCCCTCCACGATGCCCTTGCCGACCACGAAGCCGCCGGTCACGCCGTCCATGAGGATGTCGTAGGCGTCGCGGTAAACGAAGTCCCCGGCCGGTGCGACGATGTCGAGGCTAGTGCGCGCGAAGTCGAGCATCGCCTCGATGGTGTCCGGCGCGTCGACGCGGGCGTAGACCTTCTCCCCGGGGTTGTGCAGCGTGAGCGTCCTGCCGTCGTAGTAGAACACCTGGTCGACGAGATCCCCGTAACGCTTCGCCCAGAGCTTGTTCGGACGCTCCGCCGCCATCGACACGGTGTTGCCGAACTGCAGTTTCTGGCCAGTGGTCAGCACGATCTCGATGGTGCTGCGCGTGTCCACGGTGAAGCGCTTCTGCGCGGCGAGGAAATCGGTCGACGCCCGCAGCAGCTTGGCGGCGGCCGGGTCGACGCCGCCGGACTGCGCCCGCGCCGTGGGACCGTACGCCGCAGCCGCGAGCATCGAGAGTACCGTGATCATCCCGGTCACTGCGCTGCCGATTCGCGCGAATCCCATCCCTCTCTCCCCGGTCGTGTTGGCGCATGACGTCAAACCGCCGAAGTATCATGCGGGGCAGGGGGGTACGCCTTGTTGAACTGCGACAGATCGCGATGGAGCAACGCTTAGCAAAGGGTACGGAAGCGGCCCCGCCCGCCGGGTGGACGCAGCGGGTCGGCGGGCTCGCCGCGATTCCGGACCTGTTGCGTTCCTTCGGGGTCGATCCAGCGCCGCTGTTTGACCGCGTCGGTCTGGCGAGGGACGCGCTGGACGCGCCGGACCGGCGCGCACCGTTCGCGGCGTGCGCGGCGCTGCTCTCGCTCGCGGCGCGCGAGACGGCCTGCGCCCACTTCGGCGTGCTGGTCGGCGCCGGATGGCGCTTCGCCGACACCGGTCTGCCGGGAGAACTCGCCCGCTGCTCCGCGACGGCGCGGGAGGCGCTGGAAACCTTTGTGGTCTACCAGCGGCTCAACAGCCAGGGCGGCGCCGCCTACTTCAACGTCTATGGCCAGGCGGCCGCGCTCGGCTTCGCGGTATTCCATCTGCGTGTTCCGCAGATGGTGGAGGGATTCGACGTGGCCATGGCATCGTTGGTCAACGGCACGCGCGAGCTCTGCGGTCCGGATTGGCGGCCCGACGAAGTGCACCTGCCCTATACACGGCGTGGAGACGCCGCGCCCTATCGGGACTTCTTTCGCTGTCCCGTGCACTTCGACGCCGAGCGGGCGGAAATGCGTTTTCCGCTCCGGCCGCTGGACCGGGCGCTGGCCACCGCCGATGCGAGGCGCAAACGGGACCTCGCACGCCGCGCCGCCGGGCTGATGGAGCAGGACCTCGCAGTGCTGCTGCACCGGTCGCTCCGCCTGCTGCTGCTCGAGAGCACGGTGACGGGCCGGTCCATCGCGGCGCACTTCGCCATGCATCGTCGCACGCTGCAGCGCCAGCTCAGGCGCCGCGGCATCACGTTCCAGACCGTGCTCGACGAGGTGCGCTACGACGTCGCCCGCCAGTTGCTGCGGGACACCCGGCTCTCGGGCGCACGGATCGCGGCGGCCATCGGTTTCGCCGAGCCGGCGTCGTTCACCCACGCGTTCAAGCGCTGGTCGGCCATGACGCCGGCGCAGTGGCGCGAGGCGCATGTTGCCGCGGCCGACGCGGCCGACGCGGCCCCGGCCGGCTGCGCCTGAGGCCGCGCGCGTGACGACCTACGCCATCGGGGACGTGCAGGGTTGCGCCAGCGCGCTGTCCGCGCTGCTCGAGCACGTCGGGTTCTCCGCTTCGCGGGACCGGCTCTGGTTCGTGGGAGACATGGTGAACCGGGGCCCGCAGTCGCTCGAGGTGCTGCGCTACGTGCGCAGCCTGGGTGATCGCGCGGTGACCGTGCTTGGCAACCACGACATCCACCTGATCGCGTGCGCCGCCGGGCTTGCGCGCCGCCGCGCGGACGACTCGTTCGACGACGTGCTCGGAGCCCCGGATCGCGACGAGCTGGTCGACTGGCTGCGCTTCCGGCCGATGGTGCACGCGGAGGACGAATACTTCGTCGTCCATGCCGGGCTGCTCCCGTCATGGTCCACCGCCAGGGCGCAAGACCTCGCTGCCGAGGTCGAGCACGAGCTGCGCGTGAAGCGCTACCGCGAGTTCCTCGCCGAGTTGTACGGTTCGCGCCCGGCGGCCTGGTCCGATGCGCTGCGCGGCATGGACCGCCTGCGGGTGATCGTGAACGCGATGACGCGCATGCGCTTCGTCTCCGCCGACGGCGTGATGGAGTTCGCCACCAAGGGCGAGACCTCGCGCGCTCCGCCGGGCTACATGCCGTGGTTTGACGTCCCCGGCCGCGCGAGCCGCGATGCGACCATGGTCACCGGGCACTGGTCCGCGCTCGGCCTCAGGGTGAGACCCGATCTGCTTGCGCTGGATACGGGCTGCGTGTGGGGTGGGACGCTGACGGCGGTGCGCCTGGAGGATCGGCGCGTGTACCAGCTCCCCTGTGCGGCGGTGGGACGCCCAGTCGAGCCGCGATAGCCTCCTCGCAGTCGCGCGCGAGGTCGCGGCGATGGCGGCCGATGACGGCGAGCGGCGGGCCGAACCGCAGCTCCACGCCGAGCCGCCGCGCCGACGCGATCGCCCACATCGACGCGAGCAGCGACTGCTCCCCGACGTACGCCGGGACGGTGGTCTGCTCGCCGTGCGCGTCGACGTAGCGCAGCGCGAGCGGCTGCAGCACGCCCTGCGCCTCGAGCGCCGGCTGCAGCAGCGCCGCGTGGAACGGCTTGAGCTCGCGGCCGTCGGTGGTGGTGCCCTCGGGGCACACGCACACGATCTCGCCTTCGGCCATCTTCTCGGCGATGCGGTGGTTGGTGCGCCGCGCGTGCCCGCGATTGCCCCGCTCGATGTACAGCGTGCCGACGCGCGACACCAGCGAGCCGACCAGCGGCCAGCCCGCGATCTCCGACTTGGCGACGAACACGCCGGGCACGACCGCGTAGACTGCAAAGATGTCCAGCCAGGACACGTGATTCAGCACCACCATGCAGCGCGCCGGCCACGGGTCGGGCACGTCGTGTCGATGCACCTGCACCGCGAGGATCGCCAGCAGCTTGCGCGACCAGCGCTGCAGTTCGCGATGCTGGCGCTCGAGCGGCAGGCGTCCGTAGCGCGTGTGGACGATCCACAGGCCGCGGAAGAGATGCAGCGCGAGGCGGCCGATGCGCGATACGCGCACGGCGAGCGGGGTGGGGCGTGCTTTGCGCGCGGTCATGGACGGGCGGATTCTAAGGAACCTCCGCAAAACCCGTTTTGCGGAGGTCTGTTGTAGGGGCACGGGGATGTTGCCCCGGGTCTTGCGGACCAGCCCTACGGGAGGGACGAATGAGCGACTGCATCTTCTGCCGCATCGTCGCGGGCGAGATCCCCGCGGCGCGGGTCTTCGAGGACGAGGCGACCATCGCCTTCATGGACATCGGCGCGGTCAATCCCGGCCACGTGCTGGTGGCGACGCGCGCGCACGTCGCGAACGTCTTCGACCTCGACGACGCGCAGGCCGCAGCGTTGATGCGGACCGTGGCGCGCGTGTCGCGCGCCGTGCGCGACGCGTTCGCGCCGGCGGGCATCAACCTGTTCCAGGCCAACGGCCGCGCCGCCGGGCAGACCGTGTTCCACTTCCACGTGCACGTGCTGCCGCGCGAGGAGGGCGACGGCATGCGGCTCGACTGGCCGGTGAAGAACCCGCCGCGCGAGGAACTGGTCGCGAACGCGGAGCGGTTGCGCGCGGTGCTGCGCGGTTAGCCGGTCCGCGCGAACGGCGTGCGCGCGCGCCGGCCCGCCGATCAGTGGCTCACGCGCGTGACGCCGCCCTGGGAGAGCAGCCGGACGCGCTCGCCCGGCTTGAACGCCTCGTCGGCTTCCTGGACGATCGCGCGCAGATCGCCGTTGTCCAGGCGCACCGTGATCTCGACGCCCTCGCGTCGCGTGACGCCTTGTTCCGCCGCCGCGCCGGCGATGCCGCCGAGCAGGGCGCCGGCCACGGCGCCGATCGCGCTGCCGCGGCCGCTGCCGATGTAGGAGCCGCCGATGCCGCCGGCCACTGCGCCGCCCGCGGCGCCGATGCCGCTGTGCGTGCCCTCGATCTGCACCGCGCGCACGCTTTCCACGACGCCCATGCGCACCGTCGATTCGCGCCTTGCCTCGTCGCGGCTGTAGGCGCTGCCCGACAGCGACTGTGCGCAGCCCGAGAGTGTCGCGGCGGCCGCCAGGGCCGCCGCCGCCTTCAGCCATCCGTTCATGACGTCCGTGCTCCTTACCAGGGCGCGCGCCCGAAGGCCGCGCGATAGCGCGCGGCGATATCCGCGCGCGTCGGCCGGTGGTTCTGGCCGCCGCGGTGCGCGATCTTGATCGCGCCCATCACGGCCGCTAGCCGGCCGGTGGTCTCCCAGTCGAGGCCGTTGCCGATGCCGTACAGCAGACCGCTGCGGTAGGCGTCGCCACAGCCCGTCGGATCGATCACCCGCTCCGCCTCGACGCAGGGAACGTCGAACCGCTGGCCCTGCGCGTAGATGACCGACCCCTGCGCGCCCCGCGTGACAATCAGAGCGTCGACCAGGGTTGCGAGTTCCGCGACCTTGCGGCCGGTTTTCTCCTCCAGCAGCTTGCCCTCGTAGTCGTTGACCGCCACGTACGTCGCGCGGTTCAACATGTCGAGCAGTTCCTCGCCCGAGAACATCGGCAGGCCCTGGCCCGGGTCGAACATGAACGGGATACGCGCCGCGGCGAGGTCCCGCACGTGCTGCACCATGCCCTCGCGGCCGTCGGGCGCGACGATGGCGAGGCCGATACCCAGGTCCGCGCCGATGCTGTTCTGGTGCGAGAAGTTCATCGCGCCGGGATGGAACGCGGTGATCTGGTTGTCGTCGAGGTCGGTCGTGATGAACGCCTGCGCCGTGAGCGTCCCGGGAACGCTGCGCACGCACGTGCGCTCGAGGCCCAGCTGGTCGAGGCGCTCGAGGTAGGGCCCGGCGTCGTCGCCGACGGTCGCCATCACCAGCGGGTCGCCGCCGAGCAGCTTGAGGTTGTAGCCGATGTTGCCGGCGCAGCCGCCCCATTCGCGGCGCAGCTCCGGCACCAGGAAGGCGACGTTCAGGATGTGGATCTGCTCGGGGAGGATGTGCTCCTTGAACCGCCCGCCGAACACCATGATGTTGTCGTAGGCGATCGAGCCGCAGATCAGGGTCTTCATCGCCATGCTCCGCGCATTGCGGTGCGGAGGTGCGGGACGGTGCTTGCCATGATGGTGAATGCTCCGGTGAGGGGAATGCGAGGCGCCCGAGGATAACCGCCCTCAGGGGTGGAAGAGGAACAGGCGATAGCCCGTCGGCCGGTACGCGGTGGCGTCGATATGCAGCTGCACGGCGTGCTCGCTCGCAGCCGCGAACAGCGGCTCGCGGGCGAGACGCTCGCCGAGGTAATCCGCCGGCGCGAGGACGCGGCGCGCCAGCGGGCGCTCCGCCGAGTCGGTCAGCGTCACCTCGATGGAAGGGTGCGCCTGCGCGAAGGTCGCGCGGTTGCGCAGTGTCGCATTCAGGGTGAGCAGCCCGGGCACGTACCTATCCACCTGCAGCTCGGAGGACTCGATCGAGAGCAGCGCGATCTGGCGCGGCGGCGGGATGACGCAACCGAGCGCGCGGCACGCCGCGGCAAGGTACGGGCGCGTCTCCGGCACGGCCGTCGCCAGCTCGGTGCGAAACCAATACGTCGCCTGGGCCGCCAGCGCGGCAACCGCGAGCACGCTGCCCAGCCCCCACAGCGCCGTCGCCACTCGGCTGCGGGCGCGATGCCGCGGCCCGAACTCGAACGCGGCCGGAGCCGGCTCCGTCTCGGCCGGTGAGCTCTCCGGCTCCGGCGCGGGCAGCGGCTCCGATGGCGGGCCCGCGTCCTCCACGGGCGACGCCACCGCCACAGGGTGTTCACTGTCAGCCGCGCCTGCCGTGAGCTCCTCGGCGGTCGTCGGGGCCGGCGGCGCCGTGGCTTCGGTCTCGAGCTCCGGCGCGGCCGCCGCCTCCTCGATCAGCGAGGCGCGTGCGTCGAACACCTTCGCGCATTGGCCGCAGCGCACGAACCCCTGCCGCGCGGCGAGCTGCGCCTCGGTGATGCGAAAGACCGTCGCGCAGGCCGGGCAGCGCGTGAGGCCGCCCTGCGGTGGCCCATTCATCGGTGCACGCCTTCCAGCGCGGTCCAGCCTTCGGCCCGGTCGAACGGCGCCATGTCGAACCACGGCGCGTAGGCGGCGGCGATATCGTCCGCCTGCGCGTCCAGCAGACCCGCAAGCACGATGCGCCCGCCGGGGCGGGTCTGGGCGGCAAGCAGCGGCGCGAGCACCTTGAGCGGACTGGCGAGAATGTTGGCGACCACGATATCGACCGGCGGCGGCATGGGCGTGTCGGCGGAGGCGAAGCGGACATCGACGCCGTTTGCGGCCGCGTTGTCGCGGGCCGCGCGCACCGCGTCGGGGTCGATGTCGACGCCGATCACCTCGCCGGCGCCCAGCCGCGCGGCGGCAATGGCCAATATACCCGAGCCGCACCCGTAGTCGAGCACCGACTCCCCGCCGCGCACGCGCGCCTCCAGCCAGTGCAGGCACAGCCGCGTCGTCGGATGGCTGCCGGTGCCGAACGCAAGCCCCGGGTCGAGAACGATGTTGAGCGCCGCGGGATCGGGCGGCGCGTGCCAGCTCGGCACGATCCACAGCCGGTCGGAGATACGGATGGGATCGAACTGCGCCTGCGTCGCGCGGACCCAGTCCGCCTCGGGCACCGGTTCGAGCCTATGGTCCGGGGCGCTGTCCCAGTCCATCGCGGCGGCGGCGGCCTCGAGGAGCACGGTCACGTCGGCGTCCGCGTCGACCAGCGCGCGCAGCACGTTGCGGGCCCAGCCACCGCCCGGCGCCGCGCCCGGCTCGCCGAAGAGCGGGCGCTCCGCGGTGGTGCCCGCGTCGGCGTCCTCGACGCTCACCGCCAGCGCGCCCGCCTCGAGCAGCGCATCGCCGAACGCATCCGCGTCCGCTTCGTGCAGCTCGACGACCACCGCGAGCTGCGCCATCGCCTACTGGCCGAGCTTCTTGGCGCGCTGCGAGAGCTTCTGCTCGAGGTAGTGGATGCTGGTGCCGCCCTTGATGAAGCGGGTGTCCACCAGCAGCTCCTGGTGCAGCGGGATGTTGGTCTGGATGCCCTCCACGACCATTTCCGAAAGCGCGATGCGCATGCGCGCCAGCGCCTGGTCGCGGGTGGCGCCGTAGGCGATCACCTTGCCGATCATGGAGTCGTAGTTGGGCGGGACGAAGTAGCCGTGGTACGCGTGCGAGTCCACGCGTATGCCCGGCCCGCCGGGGGGGTGGTAGGAGGTGATGCGCCCCGGGGAAGGCGTGAACTTGAACGGGTCCTCGGCGTTGATGCGGCACTCGACGGCGTGCCCCTTTGGCTCGATGTCGCGCTGGCGCAGCACCAGTTTCTCGCCTGCGGCGACGCGGATCTGCTGCTGCACGATGTCGATGCCCGTCACCAGTTCGGTCACCGGGTGCTCCACCTGCACCCGGGTGTTCATCTCGATGAAATAGAACTCGTCGTTTTCGTAGAGGAACTCGAAGGTTCCGGCGCCGCGGTAGTTGATCTTGCGGCAGGCGTCGGCGCAGCGCTCGCCGATGCGGGCGCGCTGCCGCGGCGTGATGTCCGGCGCGGGCGCCTCCTCGATCACCTTCTGGTGGCGGCGCTGCATGGAGCAGTCGCGCTCGCCGAGATAGACGACGTTGCGGTGCGCGTCGGCGAGCACCTGGATCTCGATGTGCCGCGGGTTCTCCAGGAACTTCTCCATGTAGACCACGGGATTCCCGAATGCCGCCTGCGCCTCGCTGCGGGTCAGGTTCACCGCCGAGACCAGCGCCGCCTCGGTGTGGACCACGCGCATGCCGCGCCCGCCACCGCCGCCGGCCGCCTTGATGATCACCGGGTAGCGGATGGCGCGGGCGATCTTGACGATCTCCGCCGGATCCTCGGGCAGGGAACCCTCGGAGCCGGGCACGCACGGCACGCCGGCCTTGATCATGGCCGCCTTGGCGCTCACCTTGTCACCCATCAGGCGGATGTTCTCCGGGCGCGGGCCGATGAACACGAAGCCGGATTTCTCCACGCGCTCGGCGAAGTCGGCGTTTTCCGACAGGAAGCCGTAGCCCGGGTGGATCGCTTCGGCGTCGGTGACCTCCGCCGCGCTGATGATCGCCGGGATGTTGAGATAGGACTGCGCCGAAGGCGGCGGCCCGATGCAGACCGACTCGTCGGCGAGCTTCACGTACTTGGCGTCGCGGTCGGCCTCGGAGTACACCACCACGGTCTTGATGCCCATCTCGCGGCAGGCGCGCTGGATGCGCAGCGCGATCTCGCCGCGGTTGGCGATGAGGATCTTCTCGAACACGCCGGCCGCCCTACTCGATGACCACCAGGGGCTCGCCGTACTCCACCGGCTGGCCGTTCTCGGCCAGGACGGCCTTCACCACGCCGTCCTTGTCCGACTCGATCTCGTTGAGGAGCTTCATCGCCTCGATGATGCAGATGGTCTGCCCGGCCGTGACGGTGTCGCCCACCTCGACGAAGGGTTTTGCGCCCGGCGACGGCGACCGATAGAAGGTGCCGACCATGGGTGACTTGACGATATGGCCTGCCGGGATCGCCGGTTCCGGCGTGGCGGCCGGAGCCGCGCCGGCGGTGCCGGGGGCCGCAACGGGCGCGGGCGCAGCAATCGCGAACTGCGGCTGCGCGGCGACCACGATCTCCCCGGGTCCGCCCCGCACGATGCGCACCTTCTCCTCGCCCTCGGTGACCTCCAGCTCCCCGATGCCGGACTCCTGCACCAGGTCGATGAGCTTCTTCAGCTTGCGCAGATCCATGGGGACATCCCTCCTCGTCACGCGCGGCGCCTTCCAGCGGCGCGCGGAAGGTTCTAGCGATCGAGCGCGCAGGCGAGCGCGAACTCGTAGCCGCGGCTGCCCAGCCCGACGATGCAGCCAACGGCCAGGTCGGAGAAGTACGAGTGGCGGCGGAAGGGCTCGCGCGCGTGCACGTTCGAAAGGTGGACTTCGATGAATGGAATGGCGACCGCTGCCAGCGCGTCGCGCAGCGCCACGCTGGTATGGGTGAAGCCGCCCGGATTGATCACGATGAACGAAAATCCCTGCGACTTCGCGGCATGAACGCGCTCGATCAGCGCGCCTTCGTAGTTGCTCTGGAAGGCCTCGAAGCCCGCGCCGCGGGCCGTGGCGAGTTCGGCGAGCCGGGCGTTGATGTCGGCCAGCGTCTCGCGGCCGTAGATCTCCGGCTCGCGCGTGCCGAGCAGATTGAGGTTTGGCCCGTGCAGGACAAGGACCCGCACCGCGCGCTTGGTAATTCTGCTGGAGCGAGGGGATTTTGCCATAGCCGGCAAGTTTGCAGCAGATCGCTGCAAATGTCCACCTTTGGGCACGAAAGCGCCCGGAAATCCGTGGCTTAGCCTTGCGCTGCGCGCACCGCCGCCTCGATCTGGGCGGTGCTCATCAGGCCGAGGTGCGTGCCGGCGACCTTCCCGTGCCGATCCAGAATCACCGTGAACGGCAGTGCGCCCGCCTTGTTCCCCAGCGCCCGGACGAGATCGATGGTTTCCATGCTACCCAGGACGATCGGGTAATTGATCCCGATGTTCGTTGCATATTCGCGGGTTTTCTCTGCAGAATCGATGGCGATCCCGACAATTTGCACGCCCTTGGGGCCGAGCCGCTGCTGTACGTCGATCAGCCCGGGAATCTCCTCGCGACAGGGCGGGCACCAGGTCGCCCAGAAATTGACCACCACCACCTTGCCGCGCCATTGCGACAGGCGCTGGTCGACACCTTGCAGGTCCTTGAACACCCGTTCCGTGAGCGCGGCGGCGGCGGCGGGCTCGGGTCCGGTCTGCTGCCGTTGCGCGGACCCGTACCAGATGCCCCCGCCCAGCGCGGCCGCAGCCACCGCCAGCCCGACGACCCACGTTGCGGCATTACGCATCCTGAGCCATGAGGGACTCGACCGCGGGTGCCGCAGCGCGCTCGATCGGACGGCCGGCTGGCGAGGTCTTGAGCGCCGCCCGCTCGTCCTTGGCGGCATAGATGGCGAGATTGAGCGGCACGCCTTCCCACTCCAGCCGCAGCACGGTCACGGCGCGCGGCTCGTCGCCGCAGAAATGCCGCGCGGCGGCGCTTTCGTAGGGAACGGCATGGTTGAGCAGGAACATCTCCACCGCCTTGTGATCGTCGGTGAAGAGCTGCAGGTCGATGTCCGCGTAGCGCCCGGCGGTGCCCTTGAGGACGGGGCCCGAGAGATACGGGCGGAAGCCGGCAAGGGCATTCATGGCGTCGAGCGCGACGGCGCGCAGCTCGCGGATGCGGTCGCGCTGCTCGTCGGCCTGGTAGAGGCTGTGGAAGGCGCGCAGCTCGGCCTCCACCTCGTCGTTCGCGGGCATCGACTGGGTGTCGGTCGCGCCGAGCTGGCGCGCCGCCTTGCGCTTCGCCATGGCGAAGTCGTCGACGCCGTCCTCCGCCATGAGGCGCGCCGCCACGGCAGCGATGCGCGCGCGCATGTGGTTCTGGCGTCCGCGTTCGCGGGGCATGCTTTCCTCCTGCTGGCGGGAATCATACCCGCTTCGCGAGGTTGGCCCGGCGCGCGGCCCAGTAGAATCTGTCGCATGCACATCCACATCCTCGGCATTTGCGGCACGTTCATGGGCGGCATCGCGGTGCTCGCCCGCGCCGCCGGGCACCGCGTCACCGGCTGCGACGCGAACGTCTATCCGCCGATGAGCACCCAGCTCGAGGCCGCCGGCATCGAGCTCATCGAGGGCTACGGCGCCGACCAGCTCGCCCTCGCGCCCGACCTCTGGGTGGTGGGCAACGTCGTGGCGCGCGGCAATCCGCTGATGGAAGCGGTGCTGGACGCCGGCGCGCGCTACGTGTCCGGACCGCAGTGGCTGGCCGAGAACGTGCTCGCCGGGAAGTGGGTCCTCGCCGTGGCCGGGACGCACGGCAAGACCACCACCTCCTCCATGCTCGCCTGGGTGCTCGAGGACTGCGGGCTCGAGCCCGGCTTCCTGATCGGCGGCGTCCCGCAGAACTTCGGCATCTCCGCCCGCCTGACGGCGCGTCGCCATTTCGTGATCGAGGCCGACGAGTACGACACGGCGTTTTTCGACAAGCGCTCGAAGTTCGTCCACTACCGCCCGCGCACCGCGGTACTGAACAATCTCGAGTTCGATCATGCTGACATCTTCCCCGATCTGGCAGCGATCGAGACGCAATTCCATCATCTCGTGCGGATCGTGCCGGGCTCGGGCCGCATTGTCGCGAACGGTGGGGACGCGGCGCTGGCCCGCGCGCTCGCGCGCGGCTGCTGGAGTCCTGTGGAGCACTTCGGCGGCGCCGCAGGCGAGTGGCAGGCCAGGCCGGCGGATGCGACTTCGTTCGACGTGATCCACGGCGGCGAGACCCTCGGGCGAGTCCGCTGGTCGCTGCTCGGCGAGCACAACCGCCTCAACGCCCTGGCGGCGATCGCCGCCGCCCGGCATGCCGGCGTGGACCCCGCTGCGGCCATCTCCGCGCTCGGCCGTTTCGAGAATGTGAAGCGTCGCCTCGAAGTGCGCGGCACGGTGCGCGGCGTCACGGTGTACGACGACTTCGCCCACCACCCGACCGCCATCGCGACCACGGTCGCGGGCCTGCGCAGCAAGGTCGGGCCGGCCCGGATCCTCGCCGTGCTGGAGCCGCGCTCGAACACCATGAAGCTCGGGATCATGAAGGCGGCGCTCCCGGGCAGCCTGGCCGACGCCGATCGCGTGTTCTGCTACTCGGGCGGGCTCGGCTGGGATGCCGCCGGGGCGCTCGCCCCCCTCGGCGAGCGCGTCAGCGTGGACGACGACCTCGATCGCCTCGCCGGGGCCATCGTTGCCGAGGCGCGCGACGGGGACCACGTGCTGGTCATGTCCAACGGCGGCTTCGGCGGCCTGCACGGCAAGCTGCTGGCGCGGCTCGCGGCGCCCTGAGCGCGCGACCGAGGGGCGCCGGATGAACGGCATCGTCTACCTGCACGGCTTCAACAGCGCGCCGCAGTCGCACAAGGCGCAGGTGCTGAAGGCGCACATGGAGGCGCTCGGGCTGGGCGCGCGCTACGCGTGTCCGCGGCTGCCGCCCGCGCCGCTCGACGCGATCGCCGCGGCCGAGGACGCGCTCGCGCATCTGCCCGGCGCGACCTTGGTGGGCAGCTCCCTCGGCGGCTTCTACGCGACCCATCTTGCCGAGAAGCACGGCCTGCGCGCGGTGCTGGTGAATCCCGCGGTGACCCCGCAGGCGGACCTCGAGAGCTACCTGGGCGAGCAGCGCAACCTGTACACCGGTGAGCAATACGTGCTCACGCGCGAGCACCTCGCGCAGTGGCGCGCGCTGGCGGCTGAGCACATCCGCCCCGAGCGTTACCTGCTGCTGGTGGAAACCGGCGACGAGGTGCTCGACTACCGCCACGCCGTGGCGCGCTACGCGGGCGCCGAGCAGGTGGTGATCGAAGGCGGCGATCACATGCTGCAGAGCTTTCCGCGCCACCTCGGGCGCATCCTCGCGTTCGCGGGGCTGGCGCCCGCTCCGGCGATATAATTCAAGGTCCTTCCGCAAACGGCGCCGTCCGGCGCGCGTGCCCTCCGATGCTCGTGCTGTACGAAGAAGCCGGCGACTTCCGCGTCGGGTCGGTGCTCTCCGAGGCCGACGCGTCGCTGCACGTCGAGGCGCCGCACGGCAAGCGTTCCAAGATCAAGCTCGGGCACGTGCTGCTGCGCTTCGACGACGCCGCGCCGGCGGATTTTCTCGCGCGCGCCGAGGCGCTCGCGGCGGAGATCGACGTCGACTTCCTGTGGGAGGTCTCGGGCACGGACGAGTTCGGGTTCGATGCGCTCGCCCGCGAGTACCACGGCCGCACGCCGGCGGCGCTCGAGGCGGCGGCCATCCTGGTGCGGCTGCACGGCGCGCCGGTTTACTTTCATCGCAAGGGCAAGGGGCGCTACCGCGCGGCGCCGGCGGACGTGCTCAAGGCCGCGCTCGCGGCGGTCGAGAAGCGCCGGCAGCAGCAGTTGCGCATCGACGAATGGGCGGCGGCGCTCGCGCGCTTCGAGCTGCCCGCGGAGCTCGCGCCGCTGGTGCCGCAGCTCCTCTACAAGCCCGATCGCAACCGCATCGAGACCAAGGCGTTCGAGCAGGCGTGCGCCGCCACCGGCCTGTCGCCGGCGCGGCTGATGGAACGCTGCGGCGCGTTGCCGCCGGGGGACCGGTATCACGTCGGGCGTTTCCTGTTCGAGCACTTCCCCAAGGGGCCGGGCTTTCCCGACGTCGCGGTGCCCGCGCCGCCGGCCGATCTGCCGGTCGCCGGCGTGCGCGCGTTCAGCCTCGACGACGCGTCCACCACCGAGATCGACGACGCGTTCTCGGTGACGCGCGCCGACGGGCGGCTGCGCGTCGGCATTCACATCGCCGCGCCCGCGCTCGGTCTTGCGCCGGGCTCGCCCGTCGATGCCCTCGCGCGCGAGCGCCTGTCCACGGTGTACATGCCCGGCGACAAGATCACCATGCTGCCGCCCGACGCGGTGGCGCTGTACACGCTGGCGGAGGGCGGCGCGCGTCCGGCGGTGTCACTGTACGTCGACGTCGATCCGGAATCGCTCGCCGTGATCGGCGAGGAGAGCCGCATCGAGGCGGTGCCGGTCGCGGTGAACCTGCGCCACCAGGACGTCGACCATCTCAACGACACGCTGGCGGTTGGCCATGCCGATCCCGCCGTGCCCTTCGCCCCGGACATCGAGCTCCTGTACCGCTTCGCCGGCGCGCTGCAGGCGGCACGGGGCAAGACCGAGCCGACGTTCGAGCGCAAGGAATACGCGTTCGAGGTCGAGAACGACCGCGTGCGCATCGTGGCGCGCAAGCGCGGCGCGCCGCTCGACAAGCTCGTCTCCGAGCTCATGATCCTCGCGAATGCGACCTGGGGGCGCCTGCTCGACGAGCGCGGCTCCGCCGGGCTCTACCGTGCGCAGGGTCCGGCCGGCAAGGTGCGCATGACCACCGTCGCCGCCGGGCACGACGGGCTCGGCGTGAGCCACTATGCCTGGTCGAGCTCGCCACTGCGCCGCTACGTCGATCTGGTCAACCAGCGCCAGATCATCGCCTGCCTGCGCGGCGACTCCCCGCCCTATGCGCCCAAGTCGGCCGATCTGCTCGCCGTGCTGCGCGACTTCGAGTCCGCGTACGCCGCGTACGACGAGTTCCAGCGCGGCATGGAACACTACTGGTGCCTGCGCTGGCTGCTGCAGGAGGACGTGCGCGTGGCCCCGGCCGACGTGATCCGCGAAGGGTTGGTGCGCTTTGCCGACATCCCGCTGGTGACGCGCGCCGCGGACCTGCCGGACCTGCCGCCGGGTACCCGCGTCATGGTCGAGATCGGCGCCATCGATCTCGTTGACAGCACCCTGCGATGTGTCTATAAAAAGCCGCAGCCGATCGAAGAAGTTGCCTGAAAAGCCGTAAGCAACCTCCTGAAACGACGGAAATTTGACGCCCTTAATCTGACGGCTGCAATGTCCTCCGCCAGCTCCTGGCAGAACGCCCTGCCGATGCACGAGCCACCGCGCCTCTCGCCGGCGCTCGCGTGGGGCATCGGCATCTCCGTCGCGGTCCATGTTCTGCTGCTCGCGATCCGGTTTGTCGATCCCGAGGCGATCAAGTTCAACCCTCTGCCGCAGCCTCTCGAGGTCGTGCTGGTCAACAGCAAGACCAAGTCGAAGCCGGTCGCGCCGGACGTGATTGCGCAGGCGAATCTCGACGGCGGCGGCAACACCGACGAGAACCGCCGCGCGAAGACGCCGCTGCCGGTGAACCGCGAGGCCGATCGCGGCGAGGATCTCAAGCGTGCGCAGAAGCGCGTGCAGGAGCTCGAGGCGCAGCAGCGCCGCCTGCTCGCGCAGGCGCAGACGCCGAAGCCCGTGCCCGCGCCGCCGCCTGCGGAGGCGAAGCCCGAGCTCGCGCCCGATCCGCAGCCGCGGCAGAGCGGCGCCGATCTCGCCAACATGGCGCTCGCCATGGCGCGCCTGGAGGCGCAGATCTCGCGCCAGACCGACGACTACAACAAGCGCCCGCGGAAGGCCTTCGTCGGCGCGCGCGCCACCGAGCACCGGCTCGCCCAGTACGTCGAGGACTGGCGCATCAAGGTCGAGCGCATCGGCAACCTCAACTACCCGAGCGAGGCGCGCGGGCGCATCTACGGCAGCCTGCAGGTCACGGTGGCCATCCGGCCCGACGGCTCCATCGATTCGATGCAGGTCACCCGTCCTTCCGGCTACCCGATCCTCGACCGGGCGGCGGAGAAGATCCTCAATCTCGCCGCGCCGTTCGCGCCGTTCTCCAGCGAGATCCTGAAGGACTACAACATGATCGTCATCACCCGCACCTGGACCTTCGCGCCGGGGGACAAGCTGTTCGGGGAATGAAGGCGGCCCGCGTCCTGGCGTGGTCGCTCGCCGCGATCATCGTCCTGGCTGGCGCCTTGCAACTCTGGTATCTCGGGCACGTGCTGTGGTGGAAGCATCAGCCGCCGCGCCAGACCGCGTTCATGGAGCGCCGGCTGGACGAGCTGCGCGAGAAGAACCTGCAGGCCGAGCTGCGCTACCGCTGGGTCGACTACCAGGCGATCTCCCCGCAGCTCAAGCGCGCGGTGATTGCCGCCGAGGACATGAAGTTCGTCGACCACGAGGGCTTCGACTGGGACGGCATCCAGCGCGCCCTGGAGAAGAACCAGCAGCGCGGCAAGGCGGTCGCGGGCGGCTCCACCATCAGCCAGCAGCTCGCCAAGAACCTGTTCCTCTCCGGCGAGCGCAGCTACTGGCGCAAGGGCCAGGAGGCAATCATCACCCTGATGCTGGAGGCGGTGCTAGACAAGCGCCGCATCCTCGAGCTGTACCTCAACGTCGCAGAGTGGGGCGAGGGGGTTTTCGGTTGCGAAGCGGCCGCACGGCATTACTTCAACGTCCCGGCGGCCAAGCTTTCCGCAGAGCAGTCGGCGCGCCTCGCGGCGATGCTGCCGCGGCCGCGCTACTACGACCGCAACCGCGGGTCGGCGTATCTTGCGCGCTACGCGGACCGCATCGCCGGCCGCATGGGCGCCGCACAGGTGCCCTGAACGACTTTCCGAATCCTCCGGGAGAACGCATGGAGCTGTACCGGATCGAGAACGGCCTGGTGACCGGGCCGCTCGCGCCCGACGCAGGGCTGCCGCAAGCCGGCTATGCCTGGCTCGACCTCGTGTACGACGAGTCCGGCGAGCTCGCCGACCGTGTCCATGCGCTCACCGGGGTGCGCATCTACGAGGACCACCTGGAGGACGTGAAGAACCCCGGGCATCCGTCCTCCTTCGACAGCACCGACGCCTATGAGCTGATCGTGTTTCGCGGCCTCTCGCCCGCGACCGGCGGCGACGAGCGCATCACCACCGTGCCGATGTTCCTGTTCAACTTCGACCGCTTGCTGGTCACCGTCCGCCATCCGGACGTGCCCGCGGTGCAGCAGGTCAAGGGCCGGTTCCTGGTCCATTCGAGCAAGTGCCCGCAGAACCCGGACGAGCTCATGCACCGGCTGCTGTCGGCGATGGTCGACCGCTACCTCGACCTGCGGCAGCCGCTCACCCGCCGGCTGGAGGCCATGCAGCGCGCGCTGCTCGATCCGCGCAAGCCGTTCGGGGACTGGGCCCGCCTGCTGGAGGGACGCAGTGACCTGCGGCGCCTGCAGAACCTCTGCGAGGAGCAGCACGACGCGGTGCAGGAGTGGCGGGACATGCGCCTCGGCGAGATCGGCGAGCGGCTGCAGGTGCGCTTCCACGACCTCATCGAGCACATCGAGCGTGTGCAGCGGCATGCGCGCCATGCCGAGCAGCAGGCGGAATCGGCGGTGCAGCTCTACTTCGCGGCCATGGCCAATCGCACCAGCGAGGTAATGCGTACCCTCACGATCCTCACCGCGGTCTTCATGCCGCTCACCGTGATCACCGGCGTATTCGGGATGAACTTCGACTTCATCCCCGGCCTGCACGACCAGCGCGGCTTCTGGCTGTCGCTGGTGGCGATGGCGGTCGTGGTGGTGGCGATGCTGCTGTACTTCAGGACGCGGCGCTGGCTCTAGCCGCGTCGGGGGTGCCGCGCCGTCCGGCGCGCTCGGCGCGCAGCGCGGCCATGCGGCCGCGGCGGGTGTTGACCGTCGCGAGGATGCCCAGCCCGACGAGGAAGTAGATGCCCGTGATCAGCATCGCGCGGCGATGGTCGCCATCGGACAGCCAGGTGGCGAGCCCGTAGGTTACCGGCCCGAGGATGGACGAGAGCTTCACGGCGAGACCCCACAGGCCGAAGAACTCGGCGCGGTGCCCGGACGGGCTCAGGTATCCGACCAGCGCGCGCCCCGCCGACTGCGACGAGCCGAGGCAGATGCCCGCGAGGTTGGCCGCGATCCAGAACGTGGTGCGGTCGGTCGCCCACCATGCGAGGACGATCATCACGATCCATCCGACCAGCGTGAGGGCGATGGTCGGGACATGTCCGAGGCGGTCCTGCACGTAGCCGAACGCGAATGCGCCCAACGCCGCCGTCACGTTCACCGCGAGGATGAGCACGATGGTCTCGGACGTGTCGAAGCCCATCGCTTCCTGGGCGTAGATCGCCGCCAGCGCGACCACGGCCTGCACCCCGGCCTGGTAGAACACCAGGCAGGCGAGGAAGCGCGCGAGGTCGCGGTAGCGGCGAGCGTGGTGCGCAGTGTCGGCCAACCGGGCGAAGGCGCTCGCCACCGCGCCCCGTCCGGTGCCGGCCTGGGGCACGGCGCGCTCGCGCAGCACGAGCAGGGTCGGCAGCGCTGCGAGCATGAACATCCCGGCCGTGATCAGCATGGTGACCGGGACGAAGTGCTCGGCGCCATAGCCGGCCTGCTCGGCCAGCGTGACGTACACCAGGCAGAGCCCCAGGGTCAGCATGCCGCCGAGGTAGCCGAGGCTCCATCCCCAGCCGGAGACGCGGCCGATCGCCTCGCCCCGCGCAAGCTCCGGCAGGAAGGCGGCCGCGATGTTCTCCCCCGTGCCGAAAAAGAAGTTGGAGACCGCCACCAGCACGCAGGTGAGCACCAGGGTCTCGGGTCCGGCGAGGCCCAGTGCCGCGGTCCCGGCCACGCAGCCTGCGGTGGTGATCCAGAGCAGGCGCTTCTTCGCCGCACGCAGGTCGGCCCACGCCCCGATGGCAGGCGCAGTCGCCACCACGGCCGCATACGACACCGCCAGCGTGACCGTCCACAGAAGCGTCGCCCAGGGGGCGTTGCCCGCCACGACCCGCACGAAGTAGGCATTGAACACCGCGGTGATGACCACCGTCGTGTAGCCCGAGTTGGCGAAGTCGTACATCGCCCACGCGAACACCTCCCGCGCCGGGACGTCGGCGGCCAGCGCGCTGCGCGATCGCGAGGCGATTTTCATGGGCGCGCAGATGATACAGGGCTACAATCGCCGCGCCCGTCGCGACCGGAGCGCGGTCCGCGCCCCGCGGTTCGCCCGCGCACCACCCTGCCCAGCGCGCCTGCCCATGCCGGAAACCGTCGAACGCAAGGAGCTCGAAGACCTGCAGCAGGACCTGCGCCAGGTCCGTGAGCTGCTGCGCCGCCAGCGCATCGTCGAGAGCCTCGTGCACCGCACCGAGGGGCCGCGGCACGAGCTCGAGGAAAGCCTGGTGCACCGGCAGCACCAGGCCGAGCTGCGGCGCAAGCTCGACGAGATGCACGCGGCGGACATCGCGTTCATCCTCGAGTCGCTGCCCATCGACGAGCGCCTCGCCGTATGGGACCTCGTCAAGGCCGAGCGCGACGGCGAGATCCTCCTGGAAGTCTCCGACGCGGTCCGCGAGTCGCTCATCCGCTCGATGGACTCCGAGGAGCTGGTGGCGGCCGCCGAGCAGCTCGACGCCGACGAACTCGCCGACCTCGCGCCCGACCTGCCCGACGATGTCATCCAGGACGTCTTCCAGTCCCTGCCGGTGGAGGAGCGCGAGCAGCTCCGCGCCGCGATGTCCTATCCCGAGGATGCGGTCGGGGCGCTGATGGACTTCGAGGCGGTCACGGTGCGCGAGGACGTGACGCTGGAGGTCGTCACGCGCTACCTGCGCCGCTTCGAGGAACTGCCCGGACACACCGACCAGATCTTCGTGGTCGACCGCCAGGAGCGGCTCAAGGGCGTGCTGCCCATCGCGAGGATCGTGGTGACCGACCTCGATACCCTGGTGGGCGAGGCGATGCAGCGCGAGTTCGTGGCGCTCTATCCCGACGACAACGCGCAGGACGCGGCGCAGGCGTTCGAGCGCTACGACCTGGTGTCGGCCCCGGTGCAGGACTCGCGCGGCCGCCTGGTGGGACGCGTGACCGTCGACGCGGTGCTCGACTTCGTGCGCGAGAAGAGCGAGACGGAACTCCTCTCCCAGGGCGGCCTGCGCGAAAGCGAGGACCTGTTCGCGCCGGTGTGGGAGTCGGTGAAGAACCGCTGGTCCTGGCTGGCGGTCAACCTGGTGACCGCGTTCATCGCCTCGCGCGTGATCGGCATGTTCGAGGGCTCGATCGAGAAGCTGGTGGCGCTCGCCGCGCTGATGCCCATCGTCGCCGGCATCGGCGGCAATTCCGGCAACCAGACCACCACCATGATCGTGCGCGCCTACGCGCTCGGCCAGATCCAGTTCGATCATGCGCGCAAGCTGTTCGCCAAGGAAGTGGGCGTGGCGCTGGTGAACGGGCTCGTGTGGGGCGGCATCCTGGGCGTCGTCGCGTGGCTGCTCTACGACAACGCCAGGCTCGGCCTCGTCATGACCGCGGCGATGACGCTCAATCTGGTGCTCGCCGCCCTGATGGGCGTGGCGATTCCGCTGTTGATGGTGCGCTTCGGGCGCGACCCGGCGATCGGCTCGTCGGTGATGATCACCGCCTGCACCGACTCCGGCGGCTTTTTCATCTTCCTCGGCCTCGCGACGCTGTTCCTCATGTGATCCCGGGCGTCGGGCGGCCGCGACGTCGCGTCGCGGTGCGATGGCATGGCGCGCGAAGCGTGCTTAAATTGCGCCGTTTGCCGACCACAACGACCGGGAGGATGGCATGGCCGTGCTGCAGGAGTTCAAGGAGTTCGCGCTCAAGGGCAACGTGATGGACCTCGCCGTGGGCGTCATCATCGGCGGCGCGTTCGGCAAGATCGTCGACTCTGTGGTGAACGACCTCATCATGCCGATCGTCGGCCGCATCGTCGGCGGGCTCGATTTCTCGAGCTATTACGTCGCGCTCCAGCCGGTGCCGGACAGCGTCGGCAAGTCCCTGGACGCGGTGAAGAAGGCGGGCATTCCGGTGTTCGCGTACGGCAACTTCATCACCGTGACGCTCTACTTCGTGATCCTGGCCTTCATCATTTTCATGATGGTGAAGTGGATCAACAAGATGCGCCGCGCCGAGCCCGCCGCCCAGCCGGCGCCCGAGCCCGAGGACGTCAAGCTGCTGCGCGAGATCCGCGACGCGCTGCGGAAATAGGCGTCAGACTGGCTCGCCGGAGAGCGCGGCGGCGAAGCGCCGGGCCGACTCTCGCTGCTGCTTCAGCGCGAAGTCGAACAGCCCCACGCGCTCGGCGAGGAATTCGCTCGTGACCGTGTCGACGCCGGCGGGCGGCAGCTCGAGCCACGCGTCGGCCTCCCCGGCCTCGGTGACGATGCGCATGCCGCTCTTGCGGGCGATGTGCATCATGGTGCGGTTCTCCAGCAGGCAATGCATGTACAAGGCGCGCACGTGATGGGTGCGCGCGTACATGTTCGCGCGCCCGAACAGCGCGCCGCCGATGCCGCGCCCGCGCATCTCGGGCACCACGCTGACGCCGAACTCCGCCGCCGGCCCGCCCGCCGCGACATGAGCGACACCGGCCAGCGCGAGGTCGTCCGCGAACGCGCCGAGCACGGCGTCGCGCTCGAAGTCGATGCGGTCTGCATATTCGGCCACTGCAGCGTCGTCCAGCGTCGCGCCGAAGCGCAGCCGGCGGTCCTCGCGGGGGAGGCGCAGCAGATGTGCCGCGATGGCGGTGCGGTGGGAACGGTCGAGCTGTCGAACCGGAATCGCGGAAGGGTCGTTCAACGGGCCATGCTCCGAAAGATCTCCTCCGCCACGCGCACGGTCTCGTCGATCTCCGCGGCGGTATGGGCCGCGGAGACGAAGCCTGCTTCGAACGCCGATGGAGCAAAATACACGCCCGACGTTAAGGCCGCGTGAAAGAAGCGGTTGAAGGCTTCCTTGTCGGACTGCATCACCTCGGCGTAGCTCGCCGGCGCCTCGGCACGGAAGAAAATGCCGAACATGCCGCCCACGGATGCCGCGCTGAACTGTACGCCGGCCCGTCGCCCCGCGGCTGCGAGGCCATCGGTCAGACGCTTGGTCTGCGCGCCCAGCGCTTCGAAAAAACCCGGGGCGAGCACGCGCTTCAGTGTCTCGAGGCCTGCGGCGACCGCGACGGGATTGCCCGACAGCGTGCCGGCCTGATACACCGGCCCCAGCGGGGCGATGCGCGACATCACGTCGCGCCGTCCGCCGAAGGCGCCCACCGGCATGCCGCCGCCAATGACCTTGCCCAGGGTCACGATGTCCGCGGTGATGCCGTAGACACCCTGTGCGCCCTGCGGACCGACGCGGAAGCCGGTCATGACCTCGTCGAAGATCAGCACCGTGCCGTGCTTGGTGCAAAGCTCGCGCAGGAGGCCGAGGAACTCCGGCGCGCCAGGCACGAAGTTCATGTTGCCCGCGATTGGCTCGACGATCACCGCGGCGATCTCGTGGCCCATCTTCGCGAAGGTCTCGGCCAGCTGCGCGCAGTCGTTGAACGACAGCACCGTGGTGTGTCCCGCGGTCTCCGGCGGCACGCCTCCGGAGGACGGCTGGCCAAGCGTGAGCATCCCGGAGCCCGCCTTGACCAGCAGCGGGTCCGCATGGCCGTGATAGCAGCCCTCGAACTTGATGATGCGACTCCTGCCGGTGAAGCCGCGTGCGAGGCGCAGCGCGGTCATGGTCGCCTCCGTGCCTGAGCTCACCAGCCGGACCATCTCCATCCCAGGCACCGAGGCGCACAGCAGCTCGGCGAGCTCGATCTCGATCTCCGTCGGTGCCCCGAACGACAGTCCATGCTGCGCGCGCTCGGCGACGGTTCGCACGATGTCGGGATGCGCGTGGCCGAGAATGAGCGGTCCCCACGAGCCCACGTAGTCGATGTAGCGCTTGCCGTCGGCGTCCCAGAAGAACGGGCCTGCGCCGCGCGCGAAAAAGCGCGGCGTGCCGCCGACCGCCTTGAACGCGCGCACCGGCGAGTTGACGCCGCCGGGGATGGTGGATTGGGCGCGGGAGAACAGCGCGTCGTTGCGGGAGACGCTCATCATGCGGACCTTTCGAACAGTCGACGGTACAGGGCGGCGCGGGCGGCGATGTCCGCCGCGTCGAACAGATCGGTGATCACCGCCACCGCATGCGCGCCGGCGGCGATCGCCTCGCCGGCATTCTCCACGGTGATGCCGCCTATCGCCACGGCGGGCAGGCCGGCGCGCGCGGCGGCGTCGCCGAAGAGCGCAAGCGGCGCGCGCGCGGCATCGGGCTTGGTGGCCGAGGCGAACACGGATCCGAACGCGACATGATCCGCGCCGGCCTCGCGCGCGACCGAGGCCAGCGCCGGACGGTCGTAACAGGATGCGCCGAGCAGGCGCCTGGGCCCGAGCAGGCTGCGCGCCGCGGCGAGATCGCCGTCCTCGGCGCCGAGATGCGCGCCCGCGGCGTCCACCTCGAGCGCCAGCCGCACGTCGTCGTTCACGATCAACGGCACGCCGGCGTCACGGCACAGGGTCGCCAGCCGTGCGGCCTGGGCGCGCGCGAGCGCGGCGGACGCCGACTTGTTGCGGTACTGCACCGCGGCCGCGCCGCCGGCGATCGCGGCCGCGACCCGGGCCGCGAGGCGTTCCGTGTCCGGATCATCCGGTGTGATCGCGTAGAGCCCGCGCGGCAACCCCGGCATCACGCGTCCGGGGGCGCCGGCTCGTCGTCGCCTTCGCGCGCCCAGAAAAAGCGATCGGGCAGCACGCGGCCCATGCCCGGGCGAAAGCCTGCCGCGAGGGTCTGCCACGTGTACTCCTGCGCGTCGCGGATCGCCTCCGCGAACTCGACGCCGTTCGCCAGCGCTGCCGCGATCGCCGCAGAGAGCGTGCAGCCGGCGCCGTGGAAGCGGCCGGGCAGTCGCTCCCACTTGTCCTGGCGAACGACACCCTCGGCGCCGTACAGGGTATTGATGACCTCCGGCGTATTCTGGTGCGTCCCGGTGACCAGTACGAACTCCGCGCCGAGTTGCACCAGCCGCGCCGCGCAGTCGTCGATCGTGCCCTCCTCCGGCTCGTCGGCGTCCTCCTGCACCAGTCGGCGCAGGTCAGCCGCACTCGTGGTCACCACGGTCGCCTGGGGCACCAGCAGGTCGCGCAGGGCGGCCACCAACTCGTCGACGTTCGACTCGTCCGCGCGCGCGGACAGCAGCACCGGATCCAGAATCAGCGGGATGTCGGGATAGTCCGAGACGATCTCGGCAATCGCCGCGATGTTCTCGACGGTGGCCGCGTAGCCGACCTTGAAGGCCTGAACGGTCATGTCCTCCAGCAGCAGCCGCGCCTGATCGGCGACCCATTCCGCATCGACCGGCGCCACCGCGTCGACCTCGGCGGTGTCCTGGACCGTCAGCGCGGTCACGACCGACAGCGCGTGGCAGCCCATCGAGGACAGGGTGAGCAGGTCCGCCTGGAGACCGCCGCCGCCACTGGGATCGGCGGCGGCGAAGGTGAGGACCACGGGCGGCAGGGGATAGGCGGGCATGGGGTGGAACCGGAAACGGCGGCACCGACTGCCGGGGAGCCTGCGCCGGCGCGGCGGTTCGCGCGGGGTGGTTTGGCGCGCGCAGGGCCGCAGGGTAAGATCGCGCACCGCATTCTATCCCAATAGCCTCTCGCGAAATCCGCCGCCATGGCCGAAACCACCACCGAATACAAGACCTGGATGTGCCTGATCTGCGGATGGATCTACGACGAGTCCGCCGGCCTCCCCGAAGAGGGCATCGCCCCCGGTACTCGCTGGGAGGACGTACCGATGAACTGGACCTGCCCGGAGTGCGGCGCGCGCAAGGAGGATTTCGAGCTGGTCCAGATCTGAACCGCAGGAGGCGGGAAGGGCTCGAACCCCCGCCGATCCTGTTTCTGTCGCCTCCGGGCGTTCGTATTCCTCACTTGACCCCGCGCGACATGGGCTCTCCTCTTCCCGCCCGGGCCCCACTCTTAAGAAGTTGCGTTAAATAGTTTGCCTAGGCTCTGAACTTGTCATAGCCTCGGCAAATTTCGCGCCCTTAGAATGGGTTTCCGCCTTCCAGGGCGCGTCGGGTCTGTCGACGGCGCCTCGGGGGACGTGCGGACACGAGGGGAGCGCGGTGAGCGAAACGCAAAGCCTGGGCGGCATCAAGGTGATGGTGATCGACGACTCGAACACCATCCGCCGCAGCGCCGAGATCTTTCTCGTCCAAGCGGGCTGCAAGGTGATCCTGGCGGAGGACGGCTTCGACGCGCTGTCCAAGATCACCGACCACCAGCCCGACATCATCTTCTGCGACATCATGATGCCGCGGCTGGACGGGTATCAGACCTGTGCCCTGATCAAGAAGAACGCGCGGTTCGCCGGCACGCCGGTGATCATGCTGTCCTCCAAGGACGGCCTGTTCGACCGCGCCCGCGGCCGCATGGTGGGCTCCGACGAGTACCTCACCAAGCCCTTCACCAAGGACAGTCTGCTCAAGACGGTCGGGGCGCATGCCCCGAACCGGGTCTAGAACGAACCGATCGACGCTAGGACATTGCCATGCCGGTGCAGAAGATTCTCGTGGTGGACGACTCCCCGACCGAACGCCAGCACATGATCGAGACGCTGTCGAAAAAGGGCTACCAGATCGTCACCGCGGAGAACGGGGAGGACGCGGTGGTCAAGGCGAAGACCGAGCTGCCCGACCTGATCCTCATGGACGTGGTGATGCCCGGCCTGAACGGCTACCAGGCGACGCGCTCCATTACGCGCGACGAGGCCACCAAGCACATCCCTGTGATCATGTGCACGTCCAAGGGCCAGGACACCGACAAGATCTGGGGCATGCGCCAGGGAGCGCTCGACTACCTGGTGAAGCCGGTCGACGCCCAGCAGCTGCTCGCGAAGATCGCGGCCCTCAAGTAACAACCTTCAAGGACCTGTCCCGGCCATGGCCCGACGCATCAGCTTGCGAGAGTTCCAGCAGGACCTCGTTCGCCGGCTGACCGAGGCGCGCGTCTCCACCGAGACGCCGAGCGCGCGCCTGGGCGTGCAGGTCGGGTCCGAGTTCTGGCTGGTCAGGCTGGACGAGGCGGCCGAGGTCATGCCGCCGCCGGTGATCGCGCCGGTGCCGCTGACGCAGCCCTGGTTCCGCGGGCTCACCAACATCCGCGGCAATCTTTACAGCGTCATCGACCTGGCGCAGTTCCAGGGCGGGCCGGAGACACTGGCCACGCCGGACTCGCGCCTGCTGCTGGTTGGCGAGAAGTACCACATGGCCGCCGCGCTGCTGGTCGGACGCATGCTCGGCCTGCGCAACCTGAACGCGCTGGAGCGGCGGGAGCTGCCGCCGCAGCGGCCCTGGGAGCAGGCCCATTACGTGGACAAGGAGGGGCGCGAGTGGCGTGAGCTCGCCATGGAAGCGCTGATCTACAGCGGGGAGTTTCTGACGGCAGGCGTCTAGGCCGGTGCGAGACGTTGCTGCGGCCGGCGCGCATGCCGGCCGGGAGCGCACGGCAGCCTTGGGGTCGCCTGCGCAAGAGTGTTCTTGGGGGAAATCATGGCAATCAAGTTGGGCGCATTGAACCTCGGCTTCGGCAAGTCCAAGCCGGTCGAGAAGGCGCAGGCGCCGGTCAAGAAGGCGCCGGCACCGGCGAAGAAGCCCGCGGCGCAGGCGCCGGCGGCATCGGCCGTCCAGGGTGCGAAGAAGAAGGGACAGCTGCCCTTGATCGGGCACCTGTCGTTCACACGCCAGATGCAGGTGCTGGGTACGGTGCTCGCGTTCCTGCTTGCCGTGATCGGCGTCATGGTCGCGATCGACGCGAACATGGGCACCCAGGGGACCGCGCACGTGTCTGCCGCCGGCGACATGCGGATGCTCTCGCAGCGCATCGCCAAGGAGGCGCAGCAAGGCCTGCAGGGCAACGCGCCGGCGTTCGCGCGGCTGCAGAAGAGCCGCGAGGAGTTCGCGCAGCTCGCCGAGGCGCTCTCCAACGGCGGCAGCGTCGGCGGCACCGCCGTCAACCCGACCGGCGACGTGGCCCGGCCGGCGCTGAAGGGCGTGACCGACATCTGGGCCAAGATGGACAAGGACATCGCGGTGGTGCTGGGCCAGCAGAAGAATCTCGTGGCCCTGGGAGCCGCGGTGAAGAGCATCAACGCGACCAACCCGGCGCTGCTCGACCTCGCCGAGCAGGTCCAGGCCCTGAAGCTGCAGACCCAGTCGGGCACCCGCGAGATCTCGCTCGCCGGCAACCTGGTCATGCTGACCCAGCGCATGGCGAAGAATGCGAACACGTTGCTCGCCGCGGAGACGGTCGACCCGGAGACGACCTTCCTGCTGGGCAAGGACTCCAACACCTTTCGGGACACGGTGCAGGGCCTGCTCAAGGGCAGCGACAGCCTGCGCGTGCCCGCGGCGCGCGATCCGGAAACGATCGAGAAGCTGAAGGAGCTGGACGGCGCCTACGGCGAGTTCCGGACCGCCGTCTCGGCGATCCTCGGGAACCTCCAGAGCCTGGTCAATGCCAAGAGCGCAGGCCGCAACGTCGTCAACGAGTCGGAGCGGCTGCTCAGCGCCACCGACGAGCTGGCAGCGGCCTACCAGCGCGAGCTGGCAGGGCGCGCCACCAACTTCCTGGTGATGGCCATCGCCGCGCTGCTTGCGCTCCTGGTGATCGGCGTGATGGTGGTGGCCTATCGCGACGAGACGGTGCGCCGCTCGGCCGACGAGGTGCGCATGCGGGAGGAAGCCGAGCGCACGAACAAGGGCAACCAGGAGGCCATTCTGCGCCTGATGAACGAGATGGGCAGCCTCGCCGACGGTGACCTCACGGTTCAGGCTACGGTGACGGAGGACATCACCGGCGCCATCGCCGACTCGGTGAACTACACCATCGAGGAGCTGCGCGTGCTGGTCGGCCGCATCAACAGCGCCTCCGCGCAGGTGACCAGCGCCACGGAGACCGCGCAGGCGACCTCGGTCAAGCTGCTGCAGGCCGCGGAGAAGCAGTCGAAGGAGATCCAGGACACCTCGGCCTCGGTGCTGAAGATGGCCCGTGCGATTAACGAGGTATCGGCGAGCGCCTCCCGCTCCGTGAGCGTTGCGCGCCAGTCGCTGTCGGCTGCGGAGAAGGGCCAGGAGGCGGTGTCGAACTCGATCTCCGGCATGAACGAGATCCGCGAGCAGATCCAGGAGACGTCCAAGCGGATCAAGCGCCTCGGCGAGAGCTCGCAGGAGATCGGCGAGATCGTCGAGCTGATTTCCGACATTACCGAGCAGACCAACGTGCTGGCGCTGAACGCCGCCATCCAGGCGGCCTCCGCCGGCGAAGCGGGCCGCGGCTTCACGGTGGTTGCGGAAGAGGTGCAGCGCCTCGCGGAACGCTCCGGCGAGGCGACCAAGCAGATCGGCGCCATCGTGAAGACCATTCAGACCGACACGTCGGACGCGGTGACCGCCATGGAGAAATCGACGCAGGGCGTGGTGGAAGGAGCCAAGCTCTCCGACAACGCGGGCAAGGCGCTGTCGGAGATCGGCGAGGTGTCGCGCCGCCTCGCGCAGCTCATCGAGGAGATCTCGGTGACCGCGCAGGCGCAGGCGCAGGCCGCCGGCACCGTCGCGACCAACATGCAGGACATCCTGAACATCACCAAGCAGACCACGGAAGGCACCAAGCAGACCGCGGTCTCGATCGGCCAGCTCGCCAAGCTGGCCCAGGAACTGAAGGGTTCCGTCGCGAACTTCAAGATCAACTAGAGCGCCGCACCGGCAGCGGAAAGAGGCTAGCGAAGCATGGGCGGCGAGTTCGACATCGGGCCCCTGACCTGGGTCAGGGGCGAAATCGAGCAGGCACTGGAGCGCTCGCGCACCAGCCTGCGCGCGTACGCGGCCAATCCGGCCGAATCGAGCCAGATCAAGTTCGCGCAGACGCACTTCCACCAGGCACACGGCGCCTTGCAGATTGTCGGGCTGGACGGCGTCACGCGCCTGTCCGAGGAGCTCGAGGGGCTCCTCGCCGAGTTCGAGAAGGCCGGTAGCCAGCCGGCGCCCGAGGCAGTGAGTGCCGCCGAGGCGGCCTATGCGGCGGTCTCGGCGTTCCTCGACCAGCTCCTTTCCGGCGGCGAGAACCAGCCGCTGATGCTGTTCGCGGTCTACCGCGACCTCGTCGCGGCGCGCGGCAAGGGCCAGGCGGACCCGATCGATCTGTACTTCCCTGACATCTCGCCGCGCCCGCCGCGCCGGGAGAAGCCGCTCGCCGTGCTCGCGGCTGAAGGTGCGCCCGCGTTCTATCGCGATGCGCGCAGCCGCTACCAGCGCGGGCTGCTCAAGTGGATCAAGAAGGACGCGAGCGGCGCTGAGGACATGCGCGCCGCCGTCGCCGCCGTGGAAGGCGTGCAGGCGCAAAACGCGCAGCGAGCATTCTGGTGGGTCGCGCTCGGCTTTTTCGACGCGTTGGTGGCGAAGGCGCTGCCGGACTCCCCTTTCGTTGCCCGGCTCGCCAATCGCATAGAGCAGCAGATCAAGCGCATGTCGGAAGGCTCGGTGGTGGTGGCCGAGCGCCTGATGCGCGAGGTGCTCTTCGGCGTGGCGCGGGCGCGGCCTGCTACCGAGCACCTGCGCTCAGTGCACGAGACCTTCGCGCTCGCCGGGTCGATCCCGGCGGCGTTCGAGCTCAAGCCGGAGAGCGCACCCCAGCATCCCGCCCTGAAGGCGCTGCGCGAAGCGGTGCCGAATGCCAAGGCGGCATGGAACAAGGCCGCCTCGGGCCACCAGCCCAGCCTGGGCGCCTTTCGCGAGCAGGCGGGTGCGCTGCGCGACCGCGCCGGCGAGCTCGGTGAAAAGCATCTTGCCGCGCTGGCGGGCCAGCTCGCCGAGCTGGCCGCTTGGGTGGGCGACGACCACGCAAAGGTCACCGATGCGGTGGCCATGGAAGTCGCCACCGCACTGCTGCTGGCCGAGAGTGCAGTGGAGAATTTCTCGCGCCTCGCGCCCGAGTTCGCGCAACAGGCCGAGGCGATGGGCGCACGCCTGGAAGCCTGCCGCCGCGGCGGCATGCCACAGGGCGCGCCCGAGGTCCCGCTGCTGGACGAGATGAGCCGGCGCGCGCAGGAGCGCCTGTTGATGGCGCAGGTCGTGGCCGAGATCCAGTCCAACCTGCGCACCATCGAGCAGGCGCTGGATGCCTTCTTCCGCGACCCGGCCAAGCGCGCGGAACTCGCGGGGCTCGAGAAGCCGGTCCGCCAGGTGCTGGGTGCCCTCACCATGTTGAACGAGGATCGCGCCGCCGCCGCGCTGTCGACCTGCGGCCAGGACATCCAGCGGTTCGCCGCCGAGGGTTACGCGCCCGAGCAGGACGATTTCGAGCGCGTGGCGGGCACGCTCTCGGGACTGGGCTTCTATGTCGATGCGCTCCAGCATGGCCGCGCCGACTTCGATGAGGTCATGAAGCCGATCGCGCCGCGCCGCGAGGCGCCGGCGCTCCCGCTGGGGGAGCCGCAGCCGGTTACGGTCTCGACGGCAGCGACCGTCGAGGCGGAACTCGATCGCGTCAAGAAGGAACTGCCTTCGCTCTACGAGGCGTGGAAGGAAAAGCCCGAGGACGGCGTCCTCAAGGAAGCGCTGAAGGCGGGCCTGGCGGCGATCCAGAAGGATGCCGGCTTCGTCGCCAATGCCGGCATCGAGAGCAGGGCCGGAGAAGCGCTTGCCATCCTTGCGACCAGCGGCGTGCTGCCCATCGATCCGGCCCTGGTCCGCTCGATCTCGGCCATCGCGCCGGCGGTGGTGGCGTCGCCTGCGCCGTCGCCGGAGACCGCCAAGCTCATCGAGGCCAGCGCCGAGACGGTGGACGCCGAGCTGCTCTCCGTCTACCTCGAGGAGGCCGGCGAGGTGCTGGCGACCATTTCGTCGCATCTCGAGGAGGCGCGCACGCAGCCCCAGAACGTCGAGACCCTGCGCACCATCCGCCGCGGGTTCCACACCCTGAAGGGCAGCGGCCGCATGGTCGGCCTCGTGCGGCTCGGGGAAGCGGCCTGGGCGGTCGAGCAGGTCATGAACAAGTGGCTCGAGGAAGAGCGTCCCGGCACCGCGGACGTGTTCGCGCTGATCGCGCACGCGCACGCGTTCTTCGACCAGGCTGTCGAGCGTCTGAAGGCCGGGGCAGCCAGCCCCGACGAGGCCGCGGTGGTCGCGCTCGCGCAGCGCGTGAAAGCCGGCGAACCGCTCGGCGACCTGACCCTCCCGGCGACGCCCGCGAGCGCGCCCGAAGAGCCCGCAGTCGTGCTCGCAGAGCCGGTGCCCGAAGCACCTGCGGTCGTGCTCGCAGCGCCAACGCCCGAAGCACCTGAGCCCGTCATCGAGATCGCGCTTCCGGAAGCCGCGCCCGAGCCGGTCGCCGAGGTGCCGGTCGAGGCTACGCTCACGGTTGCGGAACCTGCCGCGCCGGTGACGATCGCGCCGCCCGCGGAGGCACTCGAGCCCCTGCTCGCCGACTTCGAGCTTCCCGAGATCCCGGTCGCCCGCGAGCCCGAGCCTGCGCTCGATGTGGCCGAGCCCGGGCCGCTGCTCGATTTCGACCTTCCCGAGTTTTCCGCCTCGACGCCCGCCGCTGCGGCGCCGGTCGAGGACGAGTCCGACGACACCATCGCCATCGGCGAGACGCGGCTGTCGCCGGCACTGTACGAGATTTTCCTTGGCGAGTCGCGGCAGCACCTCGACGGCATGCGCGACGCCGTGGCCCGGCTCGGCGACGGCGAGCCCGTCACCGAGGAGTTCATGCGCTCGGCGCATACCCTCGCGGGCATCGCCGGGACGGTGCGCTTCGACGCCCTGCGCACGCTCGGCCAGGCGGTGGAGCATCTGCTCGAGCGCTCCCTGCACCGCCCGGTGGATGCTCCCGGGGTCGCCGTGCTGGGCGAGGGCCTTGGCATGCTCGAGCGGATGGTCGCGGACGCCGCGGAGCGGCGTCCGCCGGTTGCCGCTCCGGACCTGGTGGCGCGACTCGATACCTATACCGCGCCCGAGCCCAGCGCGTCCGCCGCAGACGCCGTGACGTTGTCGTTCGAGGCGCCCGCGTCGCCGGAGGGCGAGGCCGCCGAACCGCTGCTGCCCGATCTGGACCTCACGTCGCTGGCGGAGCAGCCTGCGCCCGGCCAGGCCGACGCCGCGCTCGCCGATCTGGACCTCACCGAGATCGCGCTCGACGCTCCGGTGGCGGTCGAGGCGTCGCAGGCCGAGGTGATGGCCGAGCCGCCAGGCGCCGAGATCGCCGCCGTCCCCGCGCCCGAAGCCGAGCCGCCTTCGAACGTGGTGGCCTTCCCCGCCGCGACGGCAGCGCCCGAGGTGCCGCTGGTCGAGGTGGAGGTCGAGGAGATCCCTGCCGAGCGCCGCACGCGCCGCATCGAGGACGACATCGACGCGGAGCTCCTGCCGATCTTCCTGGAGGAAGCGCAGGAGCTGGTGCCCTCGGTGGGGCAGACACTGCGCGACTGGCGCGAGCATCCGGAGAACAACGCGGCCGGGCATGCCCTGCAGCGCGTGCTGCATACCCTGAAGGGTTCGGCGCGCATGTGCGGCGCGATGGCGCTCGGCGAGTTGACGCATTCGATGGAGACGCGCGTCGAGAACGCCCTGACGCTCAGGGACGTCCCGGCGAGCCTGTTCGAAGGCCTGGAGACCTCGTACGACCGGATGGGTCTCCTGTTCGACCGGCTGCAGAACCCCGAGGCCGCCGCCGAGCCGATCGCCATCGACGTCGAGGATGCCGAGTCGGCGCCAGCCGCGCCGGCCGCGATCGCGGAAGCACCCGCTCAGCCCGCGCCGGAGAGCGCTCCTGCACCCGAGGCCGCAACCGCGCCGGCGGCCGCAGCGCCGGCGGCGGAGCCGGCACCCATTGCTGCCGCGCCGCGGCCCGAGGCCGAGAGCGCCGCGCAGGCGCGCGCCATGCTGCGCGTGCGCGCCGACATGGTCGACCGCCTGGTCAACGAGGCCGGCGAGGTGTCGATCGCCCGCTCGCGCATCGAAGGCGAGCTGCGCACGCTGAAGAGCGCGCTCGCGGACCTCACCGAGAACGTCACGCGCCTGCGCGCGCAGCTGCGCGAGATCGAGATCGCCGCCGAGTCGCAGATGCAGTCGCGGCTCTCTGCCACGACCGAGAGCGAGAAGAGCTTCGATCCGCTGGAATTCGACCGTTTCACGCGGTTCCAGGAACTGACGCGGATGATGGCCGAGAGCGTCAACGACGTCTCGACGGTGCAGCAGAACGTGCTGAAGGCGCTGGGCGATTCCGACGCGGCGCTGCTCGCGCAGTCGCGCATCACGCGCGAGCTGCAGAACAACCTCATGCGCGTGCGCATGGTGCCGTTCGCGAGCATCTCGGAGCGGCTGTTCCGGGTGGTCCGCCAGGCGGCGAAGGACGCCGGCAAGCGCGCGGTGCTGGACATCCGCGGCGGCCAGGTCGAGCTGGACCGCTCGGTGCTGGAGCGCATCACCGCGCCGTTCGAGCACATGCTGCGCAACTCCGTGGCGCACGGCATCGAGTCCGTGGCCGACCGCGCCAAGGCCGGCAAGACGGAGCTCGGCGAGATCCGCATCGAAGTGCGCCAGGAGGGCAACGAAGTCACCCTGGCGGTCACGGACGACGGGGGCGGCATCAATGTCGAGCGCGTGCGCGAGAAGGCGGTCGCACTGGGCCTCCTGTCTCCGGTGGACGCGTCGCCGGACAGCGAGGTCGCCGAGCTGATCTTCCACCCCGGCTTCTCGACCGCTGCCGAGGTCACGCAACTCGCCGGCCGCGGCGTCGGCATGGACGTCGTCAGGAGCGAGATCTCTGCGCTCGGCGGTCGCGTCGAGACCCACACCGAGCGCGGGCGCGGCACCACGTTCACCATCTACCTTCCGCTCACGCTGGCGGTGACCCAGGCGGTCATCGTGCGCGCCGGAGCCGGCAAATACGCAATCCCCTCCGCGATGATCGAGCAGGTGCGGCAGCTGAAGGAAAAGGAGCTCGCCGAACTGAACGGGACGGGCGAGGCGACGTGGCAGGAGCGGCGCTATCCGTTCCGCTATCTGCCGCGCCTCCTCGCCGACACCGCGACGCGGCCGGAGGCGCGGCGCGTCACGCCGGTGTTCTTCCTGCGCTCCGGCTCGAGCCTGCTGGCGATCCAGGTCGACGAGATGTACGGCAACCAGGAAATCGTGGTGAAGAACACCGGGGCGCTGCTCGCCCGCGTGGCCGGCATCACCGGCGCGACGGTGCTCGGCTCCGGCGAGATCCTCCTCATCATCAACCCGGTCATCCTGTCCGGGCGCGAGGGCGCCGCGGCGCACGAGCCGGTCAGGCCCAGTGTCCCGGTCGACGTAACGCAGGCGATTCCGCTGAACACCACGCCGACCGTCATGATCGTCGACGACTCGCTCACCGTGCGCAAGATCACCGGGCGCCTGCTGGCGCGCGAGGGCTACAACGTCCTCACCGCCAAGGACGGCGTCGACGCCATGGAGCAGCTCCAGGACGCGACACCGGACGTGATGCTGGTGGACATCGAGATGCCGCGCATGGACGGCTTCGACCTCACCCGCAACGTCCGCGCCGACCGGCGCCTGCGCCGCATCCCCATCATCATGATCACGTCGCGCACCGCCGACAAGCACCGCGCCTACGCGAAGGAGATCGGCGTCAACGTCTACCTGGGCAAGCCGTACCAGGAGGACGAGCTGCTTTCGCACATCGCGGGCTTCGTGCGGCGGGTGGTATCAGCCTGACGAGCCTTGGGAAGGGGGAAGGGGGAAGGGAGAAGGGAGAAGGGAGAAGGGTAGTACCGACCTCCCCGTTCAAGCGAAGGGACCCGCTGGCCTTTACCCTTCCCCCTTCCCCCTTCCCCCTTCCCCGTCGCGCAGCGACGACCCTTCCCCCCTCCCCCTTCCCCCTTCCCTCACCTTGGCGTAGCGCGCCAGCGTCACCTTCCGCGCCCAGTCGTGATCCACGACGGGCGCAGGGTAGTCGCGTCCGATCACGCAGCCTGCCGCCTGCTGATCGAGCGCGCCCATCGCCCACGGCCCATGGACGAACTTGTCCGGCACCTTCGCGAGCTCGGGCACGTAGCGGCGGATGAACCTGCCTGCGGCGTCGAACTTCTGCGACTGGGTGACCGGGTTGAAGATGCGAAAGTAGGGCTGCGCATCGCAGCCGGTCGAGGCCGCCCATTGCCAGCCGCCGTTGTTGGCCGCCAGGTCGAAGTCGTTGAGGTGGTCGGCGAAGTACTGCTCCCCCAGCCGCCAGTCGCAGTGGAGGTCCTTCACCAGGAACGACGCGGCGATCATGCGCAGGCGGTTGTGCATGTAGCCGGTCTGGTTGATCTGCCGCATCGCCGCGTCGACGAGCGGATAGCCGGTGCGCCCTTCGCACCACGCGGCGAGCTTGTCCGGATCGTTGTCGAACACCAGCGCGTCGTACTCGCGCCGGAACGCATGCCCGACCACGTGGGGATGATGCGCGAGGATCTGGAAGTAGAAATCGCGCCAGACGAGCTCCGACACCCAGGCCTGCGCGCCTTCCCCGCCGGCCTCCAGTGCCCGGCGGACCAGCTCGCGCACCGCGACGGTCCCGAAGCGCAGGTGCACGGACAGGTAGGACGGCCCCTTGGCCGCCGGAAAGTCCCGCGCCTCGCGATAGTGCCCGATGCGCGCGAGGAAATCCTCGAACAGCCGGCGCGCGCCCGACATGCCCGTGGGAACGGCGAGCTCGCGCAGGTTGGTCGGGCGAAAGCCCAGAGCCTCCAGGGTGGGCACGCGCGCGTCCACGGTGCGCGGATTGGGGCGCGCGAGCGCGCCGCCGCCGGCGGGCTCCGCGTACGCCTTCAGGTGGAACGGGGTGAGCTTCCTCAGCCACGCGTTCCTGTAAGGCGTGAACACGGAGAACGGCGTCCCCGCTCCGGTCAGCACCTCGTCGCGCTCGAAGATCACCTGGTCCTTGAACGTGCGCAGCGCCCGCCCGGCCTGGGCGAGACGCGCGTGGACCGCTTCGTCGCGGTCCATCGCCGCGGGTTCGTAGTCGTGGTTGGCGTACACGGCGCCGACGCCCAGCGACTCGGCGAGGCGCGGGATCTCCTCGCGCGCGCGGCCGTGCAGGACGATCAGCGCGCCGCCGCGCTCGGCGAGCCGGGCGTTGAGCTCCACGGCGCAATGCCAGAGGAACTCGACCCGGCGGTCGGCGCGCGACGGCAGGCGGTCGAGGATCTCGGTGTCGAAGCAGAACGCGCAGTACACGCGGCGCGCCTGCTTCTGAGCGTGGTAGAGGGCGGCGTGGTCGTGATCGCGCAGGTCGCGGCGGAACCACACCAGGGCGGCGTCGGTCATGGGGGCGGATTAGAACCGATTTCGGCGTCCCGGCGCGCCACGGCGGCGGAGGTAGAATGTCGCTCGCATGCCCGGCGTCGACCTCACCCACCATTTCCTGATCGCCATGCCCAACATGGCCGATCCGAATTTCTCGCGCACGCTGACCTACATCTGCGAGCACAACGAGAACGGGGCACTCGGCCTGGTCATCAACCGCCCCATCGACATGAACCTCGCCACGCTGTTCGAGCGCGTCGACCTCGAGTTGAAGGACCGGCGGCTGGGCGAGCTGCCGGTGTACTACGGCGGCCCGGTGCAGTCCGACCGGGGCTTCGTGCTGCACCAGCCGGCAGGGAGCTGGAGCTCGACGCTTGCGGTGCGGGACCGCATCGGCCTCACCACCTCGCGCGACATCCTGGAGGCGCTCGCGATGCGCACCGGGCCGGAGAAGCTGCTGGTCACGCTGGGCTACGCCGGCTGGGCCGCCGGGCAGCTCGAACACGAGATCAAGCAGAACGCCTGGCTCACCGTCGAGGCGCGCGACCAGATCATCTTCGACCTTCCCGCCGAGGAGCGCCTGGTGGCGGCGATGGGCCTGCTCGGCATCGACTTCGCGAGCCTCTCGGACGAGGCGGGCCATGCCTGAGCGCGCCGGCACCGTGCTCGCGTTCGACTATGGCGATCGCTATGTCGGCGTCGCGGTTGGCGACGAGGCGCTCGGGCTCGCCCATCCGCTGGACACCATCGACACGCGCGACGACGCGGCGCGCATGGCGGCAATCGCGGCGCGCGTCGCGGAGTGGGTCCCGCAGCGCCTGGTCGTGGGCCTGCCGCTCTCCATGGACGGCACGCCGCACGCGCTGACCGCGCGCGCGCGCGCCTTCGCCGCCGCGCTGGAGACGCGCTTCGGCGTGCCGGTCGCGCTGGTGGACGAGCGCCTGTCCTCCGTCGACGCCCAAGCGCGCCTGCGCGACATCGGCCGTGGCGGCAGGAAGCACAAGGGACTCGCGCACCCGGTCTCCGCCCAGGTCATCCTCCAGGACTATTTCGACGCCCATGCAACTCCCTGACGCCGAACAGCTGCTTGCCCGGCTGGTGACGCGCATCAAGCCGGACGTGACGCCGGAGACCGCCATGGTGGGCATCTACACCGGCGGTGCGTGGCTCGCCGAGCGGCTGCACCAGGCCCTGGGCCTCCAGGTGCCGCTCGGCACCCTGGACATCTCCTTCTACCGCGACGACTACTCGAAGACCGGACTGCATCCGCAGGTGAAGCCTTCGAAGATCCCCTTCGAGGTGGAGAACCGACACATCCTCCTGGTGGATGACGTCCTCTACACCGGGCGCACCATCCGCGGCGCAATGAACGAGCTGTTCGACTACGGCCGCCCGGCGAAGATCCACCTCGTGGTGGCGGTGGACCGTGGCGAGCGGCAGCTGCCGATCTGCCCGCAGTACGTGGGCGCCGACCTCGCCGTGCCGCACGGGCACATGCTGCGGCTCGCGCGCGAAGACGGCGGCCGCCTTGTTTTTCGACTGACCGCCGCGTCGAGCAATGCGTAATCCCCAGCTCGACGACAAGGGCGGGCTGCAGCACCTGCTCACCATAGAGGGCCTGCCGCGCGAGATCATCACCCAGATCCTCGACACGGCGACGAGCTTCGTGGGCGTGACCGACCGCGAGGTGAAGAAGGTGCCGCTGCTGCGCGGCAAGAGCGTCTTCAACCTGTTCTTCGAGAACTCGACGCGCACCCGCACCACCTTCGAGATCGCCGCCAAGCGGCTGTCGGCCGACGTCATCAATCTCAACATCAGCACCTCGTCGACCGCCAAGGGCGAGACCCTGCTCGACACGGTGGACAACCTTACCGCGATGCACGCCGACATGTTCGTGGTGCGGCACGCGCAGAGCGGTGCGGCGCACATGATCGCGCGCCACGTGAAGAGCCACGTGCACGTCATCAACGCCGGCGACGGCCGCCACGCCCATCCGACCCAGGGGCTGCTGGATGCGTACACCATCCGCCACTACAAGAAGGACTTCACCCACCTTTCGGTGGCGATCGTCGGCGACGTGCTGCACTCGCGCGTGGCGCGCTCGCTGATCCACGCGCTCACCACCCTGGGCACGCCGGACGTGCGCGTCATCGGCCCGCAGACGCTGCTGCCGATGGGCGTGGAGGCATTGGGCGTGAAGGTGTTCCACGACATGGCGACGGGCCTGCGCGACGTGGACGCGGTGGTGATGCTGCGGCTGCAGCACGAGCGCATGCGCGGCCCGCTGCTGCCCTCGGCGCAGGAGTTCTACAAGATCTACGGCCTCACCCCGGAGAAGCTTGCGCTCGCCAAGCCCGACGCGATCGTGATGCATCCGGGGCCGATGAACCGCGGCGTCGAGATCGAGTCGTCGGTGGCCGACGGCGCGCACGCGGTGATCCTGCCGCAGGTCACCTTCGGCATCGCGGTGCGGATGGCGGTGATGAGCATCCTCGGCGGAGGCGGCGCATGAGCGAGATCAGGGCGGCCAAGGTCATCGATCCGCGCACCGTCCCCGAGGACGGATCGACGCTCTACCCGGCTCCGTTCCGCGCGCTGGTGGCGAAGCGCTTCCGTCGGCGGCTGGGCAACGCCGGCGGGCTGGCGAACTTCGGCGTCAACCTTGCGCGGCTCGCGCCGGGCGGCCAGTCGTCGGCGCGACACTGGCACACGGTCCAGGACGAGTTCATCTACGTGCTGGAGGGCGAGCCCACCCTGGTGACGGAGTCGGGCCGCGCGCGTCTCGCACCCGGCATGTGCGCTGCTTTTCCCGCCGGGGTGCCCGACGGGCATTGCCTGCTGAACGAGACCGACCGCGACGTGCTGTACCTCGAGATCGGCGACCGCCTTTCCGGCGACGGCGCACACTACCCGGACATCGACCTCGCCGCGCAGTCCGTGGACGGCAAGTACCGCTTTACGCGCAAGGACGGCAGTCCCCACGACGAATGAAGATACATATCCGCGACGGGCGCCTCGTCGACCCCAGGCACGGCATCGACGGGCGGCGTGATCTCTATCTCGCCGCCGGCAGGGTGGTCGGCATCGGTGCCGCGCCCGACGGCTTCAACGCCAACCGCACCATCGACGCCGCCGGCTGCGTCGTCGCACCCGGCCTGGTCGACCTCTCCGCGCGGCTGCGCGAGCCGGGCTTCGAGTACAAGGCCACCCTCGAGTCGGAGATGCTCGCGGCGGTCGCCGGCGGCGTGACCAGCATCGCCTGCCCGCCGGACACCGATCCGGTGCTCGACGAGCCGGGGCTGGTGGAGATGCTCAAGTTCCGGGCGAAGAGCCTCAACCTCGCGCATCTGTACCCGCTCGGGGCGCTCACCGACCAGCTCAAAGGCGAGCGGCTGACCGAGATGTGCGAGCTCGCCGACCACGGCTGCGTCGCGTTCTCGCAGGCTGACGCGCGCCTGATCGACACCGAGGTGCTGTGGCGCGCGCTGCAGTACGCGGCGACCTTCGGCTTCGCCGTCTGGCTGCGGCCCCAGGATCCGCACATCGCCAAGTCCGGCGTGGCGCACGACGGCGAGGTCGCCACGCGCCTGGGCCTGCCGGCGATACCCGCGGCGGCGGAGATCATCGCCCTGCACACCATCCTGGAGCTGGTGCGCATGACCGGCACGCGCGTCCATCTCGCGCGCCTGTCGACGCGCAAGGGCGTCGAGCTGGTGCGGCGGGCCAAGGCCGACGGCCTGCCGGTGACCTGCGACGTCGCCGTCCATCACCTGCACCTGTCCGAGATGGACCTCGGCTACTTCGACGCGCATTGCCACGTGGTGCCGCCGTTCCGCGCGCTGCGCGACCGCGACGCGCTGTCCGAAGGCGTGCGCGACGGCACCGTGGACGCCATCTGCTCCGATCACACGCCGGTCGACGAGGACGCCAAGCAGATTCCCTTCGGTGAATCGGCGCCGGGCACCACCGGCCTCGAGCTGCTGCTGCCACTCACGCTGCGCTGGGCGGAGGCGAGCGGCGTGCCGCTCGCCGCGGCGATCGCGCGCATCACCAGCGACCCGGCGCGCGTGCTCGGCCTGGACGCGGGGCATCTCGGCAACGGCGCTCCCGCCGACGTGTGCATCTTCGAGCCCGACGCCCACTTCCGGGTGACGGCCCAGTCGCTTCGCAGCCAGGGCAAGAACACGCCGTTTCTCGGCTACGAGCTGCCGGGCGTGGTGCGCACCACCCTGGTGGGCGGCGCCATCGTCTACGAGCGCGACGGGCGGCGCGAGCGGCTCTGATTCAGGTCTCGGCAAGCAGCCGCGCCGGCATCGCGCCGGGATCGTCCACCGCCACGATCTTGTCGCGCGAGCGCTCGCCCTTCACGACCCGCACCGCGCTCCGCGGCACGCCCAGCGTTTCCGCAAGGTAGCGCTCGAGCGCGTCGTTCGCGCGGCCGTCGACTGCCGGGGCGGCGATGCGCACCTTGAGGCGTCCGCCGTGCAGGCCGGCCACGCCGCTGCGCCTTGCGCCGGGCTGGGCATGGACGTCGAGCCGCCAGCCCGCGTCCGACGGGCGATACCAGTCCGGCGTGGTCAGCCTCCGCCCAGGAGGAGGGCCCGCGGCAGGTTGTCCAGCATGATCAGCAGCACCTGCACCAGCACGATCACCAGCAGCGGCGACAGATCCACGTTGCCGATCGGGGGAACGAACCGGCGGAAGATGTTGCAGAACGGCCGGCTGAGCGCATCGAACACGCCCATCAGCGGATGCCGGGGGCTGACCCAGGAGAGGATCACCTGGATGATCACCACGAAGATCAGGAGCTGCAGGCTCGCGCGCACCAGCTCGATCACGGACTGCAGCAGCACCATGCCCGGGAGGTTGCCTGCGCCGACCTGATGGACCAGCGCATAGAGCAGCACCAGGAGCGCGAGCTGCGCGAGCCAGGCGAGCACCAGGCTACCGATGTCGTAGCCGCGCACGCTGGGCAGCACCTTGCGCAGCGGCATGACCGCCCAGTCGGTCAGCGCCATCACGAACTGCCCGACCGGGTTGCGGAAGGGCGCGCGGAACAACTGCATGTAGAAGCGCATCAGCGCGAGGTAGACGAACAGCCCGAAGACCGTTTGCAGCAGGAAAGCGAGGATCTGGCCGCCCATGGGTCAATCCTTGCCGAGCAGGTCGCCGAGCTCGCGGCCGCGCGCCGAGGCCGCCTGCGCCGCGCGCACGATCGCCTCCTTCACGCCGTCATTCGCCATGGAGGCGAGCGCGGCCTCGGTGGTGCCGCCCTTGGAGGTCACGCGCGCGCGCAGCGTGGCGGCGGGCTCGGGCGAGCGCGCAGCGAGCTCGGCGGCGCCGCGGACGGTCTCGATGGCGAGCTGGCGGCCGATCTCCTCCGGCAGCCCCAGCGCGCGCGCCGCCTCCTCGAGCGCCTCGATGAAGTAGAAGACGTAGGCCGGCCCGCTGCCGGAGACCGCCGTCACCGGGTCGAGCTGCGCCTCGTCGTCGACCCACACCGCCTTGCCTACCGCCTCCAGAACGGTCTGCGCGACGGCGCGCTCCGCCGCCGTGACTCGCGGCCCCGCGTACAGCGCGGCGATGCCCTGGCCGATCAGCGCCGGGGTATTGGGCATGCAGCGCAGCAGGTGCACGCCCTCGCCCAGCCACCGCGCCATGTCCGTGGTGCGCACGCCGGCGGCGATCGACAGCACCGGCGCGCCGCGAAGGTGCGGCCGCAGCTCGGCGCACGCGTCGCGCATCTGCTGGGGCTTGACCGCGAGCACCACCAAGTCGCCGAACGGGGCCGCCTCGGCGGCGGACGCGAAGGTCGCCACGCCCAGCGTCTCGGACAGGCGGTTGCGCGCCTCGTGCAGGATCTCGACCACCTTGAGGCGCGTGGCGTCGAAGCCGCGCGCGATCAGGCCGCCGGCCAGCGCCGCAGCCATGTTGCCGCCGCCGATGAATGTCAGTTGCATGAAGGCAGGGAAGGGGGAAGGGGGAGGGGAAGGGTAGCAATGCTCAGGATTCGGCGCTCGCGGGGGCGCGCGACTCGCGCGGGCCGAAGATCGCGGTGCCGATGCGCACCATGGTGCTGCCGGCGGCGATGGCTGCTTCGAGATCGTCGGACATGCCCATGGAGAGGGTGTCGAGCGCGAGCCCTTCGGCGTTCAGCGCGTCGCGCAACCCTGCGAGTCGGGCGAAGCGCGCGAACTGCAGGCCCGGATCGCTGGTCGGCTCGGGCACCGCCATCAGTCCGCGCAGGCGCAGATTCGGCAGCGCGGCCACCGCGTGCGCGAGCGGGCCGACCTCCTCGGGGGCGCAGCCGCTCTTGGTGGCCTCGCCGCTCACGTTCACCTGCAGGCAGACCTGCAGCGGCGGGCGGACCGGGGGGCGCTGCGCGGAGAGGCGCGCGGCGATGCGCTCCCGGTCGACCGAGTGCACCCAGTCGAAGCGCTCGGCGATCGCGCGGGTCTTGTTGCTCTGGATCGGACCGATGAAGTGCCACACCAGGCCGAGGTCCGCCAGCGCGTCCATCTTCTCGAGTGCTTCCTGCACGTAGTTCTCGCCGAAATCGCGCTGTCCCGCCGCGTGCGCCTCGCTGATCATCGCGGGCGGATGCGTCTTCGAGACGGCCACGAGACATATGTCACGAGCATCCCGGCCGCATCGGGAAGCCGCCGTGGAAATTCGCGCTTTCACGCCTTGCAGGTTGATTTTCACCGGGGCCATAATCGACCGGCTCGCCGCGTAACGGCGATGCGCACAGGGGATTTGATTATATGGACATTTCCGAGCTGCTCGCCTTCGTCGTCAAGAACAAGGCGTCCGACCTGCACCTCTCCTCCGGCCTCCCGCCGATGATCCGGGTGCATGGCGACGTGCGGCGCATCAACCTGCCGCCCATGGAGCACAAGGACGTGCACTCCATGATCTACGACATCATGAACGACGCGCAGCGCAAGCACTACGAGGAAAACCTCGAGTGCGACTTCTCGTTCGCGATCCCGGGCCTCGCGCGCTTTCGCGTCAACGCCTTCGTGCAGCAGCGCGGCGCAGCAGCGGTGATGCGGACCATTCCCACCAAGGTGCTCACGCTCGAGGAACTCAACGCGCCGAAGATCTTCGCCGAGATCTCGCAGCAGCCGCGCGGCATCGTGCTGGTGACCGGCCCGACCGGATCGGGCAAGTCCACCACCCTCGCCGGCATGGTCAACCACATCAACGACAACGACTACGGCCACATCCTCACCATCGAGGACCCGATCGAGTTCGTGCACGAGTCGAAGAAGTGCCTGATCAACCAGCGCGAGGTGGGTCCGCATACCCTCTCGTTCTCCAACGCGCTGCGCTCGGCGCTGCGGGAGGACCCGGACGTCATCCTGGTCGGCGAGATGCGCGACCTGGAGACCATCCGCCTCGCCCTGACCGGCGCCGAGACCGGCCACCTGGTGTTCGGCACGCTGCACACGAGCTCGGCGGCCAAGACCATCGACCGGATCGTCGACGTGTTCCCCGCGGCCGAGAAGGAGATGGTCCGCGCGATGCTCTCCGAGTCCCTGCGCGCGGTCATCTCGCAGACGCTGCTCAAGACCAAGGACGGCTCCGGGCGCGTGGCGAGCCACGAGATCATGATCGGCACGCCGGCCATCCGCAACCTCATCCGCGAGAACAAGATCGCGCAGATGTACTCGGCCATCCAGACCGGCCAGCAGTACGGCATGCAGACCCTCGACCAGAACCTGCAGGAGCTGGTGAAGCGCGGCGTCGTCACGGTGGCGGAGGCGCGCACCAAGGCGATGAACAAGGACAGTTTCGCCGGATAGATGACCCGCGCGCGGCGCGAATTCCCCGGGGCTGTCCTGTGGCAGCTCCGAACGTGCGGATGCAACCACGAAGATCGACCCGGAGAGGCGTAATGGAACGCGATCAGGCCACCAAGTTCATCTATGACCTTCTGCGCCTCATGGTGGGCAAGAAGGCTTCGGACCTGTTCATCACGGTGGGCTTCCCGCCGGCCATCAAGCTCGACGGCAAGATGACGCCGGTGTCGCAGCAGCCGCTGTCGGCGCAGCACACCGCGGAGCTGGTGCGCTCGGTCATGAACGACCGGCAGGCGGCGGAGTTCGAGGCCACCAAGGAATGCCAGTTCGCGATCAGCCCGGCCGGCATCGGGCGCTTCCGCGTCAGCGCGTTCGTGCAGCAGGGCCACGTCGGCATGGTGCTGCGGACCATCAACTCCAAGATCCCGACCATCGACGAGCTCGGCCTGCCGGCGGTGCTGAAGGACGTCGCCATGACCAAGCGTGGCCTGGTGATCATGGTCGGCGCGACCGGCTCGGGCAAGTCCACGTCGCTAGCCGCGATGATCGGCCACCGCAACGAGAACTCGTTCGGCCACATCATCACCATCGAGGACCCGGTCGAATACGTCCACCCTCACAAGAACTGCATCATCACCCAGCGCGAGGTGTTCGTGGACACCGAGACCTGGGAGGCGGCGCTGAAGAACACCCTGCGCCAGGCGCCGGACGTGATCATGATGGGCGAGATCCGCGACCGCGAGACCATGGACTACGGCATCGCGTTCGCCGAGACCGGTCACCTCTGCATGGCCACGCTGCACGCCAACAGCTCCAACCAGGCGCTGGACCGGATCATCAACTTCTTTCCCGAGGAGCGCCGGCCGCAGCTCCTGATGGACCTCTCGCTCAACCTGAAGGCGATGATCTCGCAGCGCCTGATCCCGGTGAAGGAAGGCAAGGGCCGGGTCGCCGCGATCGAGGTGATGCTGAACTCGCCGCTGATCTCCGACCTGATCTTCAAGGGTGACGTGCACGAGATCAAGGAAATCATGAAGCGCTCGCGGGAGCTCGGCATGCAGACCTTCGACCAGCACCTCTTCGACCTCTACGACAGCGGCGCCATCAGCTACGAGGACGCGCTGCGCAACGCCGACAGCGTCAACGACCTGCGTCTGGCGATCAAGCTGCATTCCAAGGAAGCGAAGAACCGCGACATCACCGAGGGCATCGGGCACCTGGACATCGTCAAGTAGGCAGGACGCCTCCGCCCCCTGCCTTCCCCCTCTTCCGGGGGAGGGCGCCAGACCCCTCTCCTTGCGCGCGCACGCAGCCTCGAATCCGGGCGGCGTGGATTCACACCAGGATACGGACTGCCCGTACCGCCCCCGCGGCCGGGCGTCGTGCCCTCACTTGCGCGCGAGCGTGCCGGAAGCCGGCGCGAGGGCTGCGTACGCCTCCTCCAGCCCGCGCGTGAACCCTGCGGTGTCGAACAGCGGCGTCGCGAGGCGGTTGGCGGCGAGCTTCGCGCGCAGCGCGGCCATGCGCTGCGGGTCGCGCGCGAGCTCGACCGCGGTGCGCTCGTAGGCTTCGCCGTCGGCCACCACCAGTTCCGGCAGTCCCACCGCGTGCAGCAGGCTGCCCGCCACACGGCCGGCGAACGCATCGGTCGGCCAGGTAAGCAGCGGCAGGCCGCCCCACAGCGCGTCCGACGCGGTCGTGTGGGCGTTGTAGGTCCGCGTGTCGAGGAAGAGGTCGGCGACGCGATGGCGCTCCAGGTGCTCGGGCTTCGGCGCCTTGTCCGCGAAGACGATGCGCGTCGGGTCGATGCCCGCGGCCTGCGCCGCGCCCCGGAGCGCCTCCTTGCCATGACCGCCGAGCAGCCAGAGCACCGCGTGCGGTACGGCCGCGAGAATGCGCATCCACGCTGCAAAGGTCGCGCGCTCGATCTTGTGGTGCTTGTTGAAGCATGCGAAGACGACCGCGTCCTGGGGCAGCCGCCATTGCGCGCGGGTGCTCGCCCGGCCGGCGATCGGCTGCAAGCGGTCGTTCGCCTGGTAGCAGCCGGGAAGTCGGGCCACGCGCTCCGCATAGGTGCCCTCCGTATCGGCGGGCACCACTACCGCGTCGGCGATCATCCAGTCGATGAAGGGCGCCCCCATCGTGCCCGGGTAGCCGAGGTAGTTCACCTGCACCGGCGCCGGCCGGAGCGCGAAGACCTCCGCCCGGCTCTCGCCGGTATAGCCCTTGAGATCGACGAGGATGTCGATGCCGTCGTCGGCGATGCGCTGCGCAAGGGCGTCATGGCCGAGGCCGCGTACGTCGTGGAAGTGCTCGATCGCCGCGCGCACCCTCGCCCGGTATGCGCTCGCGTCGTCGATGCCCCACGAGTAGGCGTGGATCTCGAAGCGATCGCGATCGTGCGCCTCGAACAGCCCTGCCATCAGGTGGAGGGTGGCGTGATCGTGGAAATCCGCCGACGCGTAGCCGATGCGCAGGCGGCCGCCGGCGGGGCGCGGCGCGCGTACGACCTGCTGCAACGAGGCCGCGCGTGCCGCCACGCGTCCGGCGTAGCGACGTGCCACGTCGAGTCGCATCGCTTGTGGCAGTTCGACCAGCAGGGTGTTGAAGGGCGTGATGGCATCTAGGACCGCGTCGTCGGGCGCGGCGCGCCAGCGCTCGACGAGTCCGCCGACCAGGCGCTCCGCCTCGTCCCACCGGCAGGTGTCGAGCAGCGGCTTGAGCAGGTTTGCCGTTGCCTGGGGATGGCCAGGCCGGCGGCGCAGCACCTCGGCATAGTGCTCGATCGCCTGCGCGTGCTGGTTGCCGATCACCAGCGCGTTGGCCAGATTGATGCGGATCCCGACGTGGGCGCGATCGATCTCTACGCCGCGGCGCAGGATCGCGAGGCCCTCGTCCAGTCGCCGCTGGTCCCACACCACCATGCCGAGGTTGCCGTAGGCCGGCGCGAAGCCCGGGTCCGCCGCCAGGGCGGCGCGGAACTCCCGTTCGGCCGCGGCGAGGTCGCCCCGCTGCCAGGCGGCCAGCCCCGCCTCGTTGCGCTCCGCCGCGCCGCCGCCGGCGCTCGCGGACGCGCCCGCCGCCCGCAGCGACTTGAGCAGCCTGCCGAGCATCAGGCCGGCCTGCGCATCGTGCCGCTCACCATCCGGTACTCGAACAGCCGGCACTCCAGGGTGCCGTTGAACAGCGGCGTCCGGCGCGACGCCTTCAGGCCGATCAGCTTCGCCAGGCGCAGGTCGCTGGTGATGAAGAAGCACCGCCAGCCCGCGTAACGTGCTTTCAGCGCGTCGCCGAGCTTTGGATAGAACGCCGCGAGATCCTCGTCCTCTCCCATGCGCACGCCGTAGGGTGGATTCGTGACCATCACGCCGCCGGCCGCCGGCGGGGGCAGCTCCAGCACGTTGGCCTGCTTGAGGCTGACCACCTCGGCGAGCCCCGCCGCTTCGAGGCTTGTTCGCGCGGTCTTGAGCGCCTCGCCGTAGAGGTCCGCGCCGAAGATGGGCCGTGCGTCGCGTGGCCGTTCGCGTGCGCGGGCGGCGTCACGAATGCGCTGCCACAACGGCGCGTCGAATCCGTGGAGCCGCTCGAAGCCGAAGCTGCGGCGGCTGCCCGGCGCGATGTCGAGCGCGATCAGCGCCGCCTCGACCAGGAAGGTGCCGCTGCCGCACATCGGATCGAGAAAGGGCTCGACGCCATCCCAGCCGGCGAGCGCGATGATGCCTGCGGCAAGGTTCTCGCGGATCGGCGCCTCGCCGGTGCGGCCGCGGTACGCGCGCCGGTGCAGCGGCTCGCCCGAGGTGTCGAGATAGAGCGTGAAGTGCGTGGCGTCCAGGTAGCCGGCGATGCGCACGTCCGGCTCGCGCGTGTCCACGTCGGGACGCACGCCGGTCTCGTCCCGAAAGCGATCGCACACCGCGTCCTTGATGCGCAGGGTGGCGAAATCCAGGCTCTTCAGCGGGCAGCGCGTCGCGTTCACGTCCACGCGGATCGATTGGCGTACGTCGAACCACTCCCGCCACGGGATGGCGCGCGCCGCGTCGTACACGTGCTGCTCGGTGCGGTACGGCACGTGGGCGAGCCGCAGCAGTACGCGCGTCGCGACCCGGCTTTCCAGGTTGGCCCGGTAGCACACCGCGTAGTCGCCCGCAAAGCTTGCGCCGCCGCCGGTCGCCGCAATGTCGGTCGCGCCGGCGCGCGCGAGCTCCTCCACGAGCACCGGCTCGAGACCGCGGGGGCAGGTGGCGAACATCGCGTGCAGTTGCATGACGGTACGTCGCGTGGCGCAGAGGATCAGGCGAGAGCGTATCCCAGAACTCCGTGCGGGCGCTGCACTCATCCCACCCGCGGAAACGTGACCGCCACGAACCACGCGAATGCGAATGCGTTGGCGACGGCAGGCACCGCATAGTGGTTGGCACGCCGCCACGCCCAGCCGCTGAAGAGGCCGTAGACGACGAACAGCAGCACGATCGCCGGCACGATGATGATCAGGAAGAACAGACCGCGCAGATCGAGCGCGATGGCGAGCGCGAGCGAGGCGAGGAAGGCGAGCTTGGTCGCGGCGTAGGCGAAGCGCGGTGCCCCGGCGGCGCGGGTGAGGCGTTCATCGGCGAGAAAGTAGGCCAGGGTGCCGGCGAACACCGCCGCCACGTAGGGCCAGCGCCCCGGCGCCGGCTGCAGGTTGAAGACGTAGCGGTCGACGGGCACACCCACCGCGAGCAGGGCGTAGCCGGCCGTCGCGATTGCGGCGAGCGCGAGCACCGGCAGGGCTGCGGACGGCCGCGCCAGGCCAGTTGCGGCCTGCGCCTGCGGCATGCAGCGCAGCGTCGCCAGCGTGAGCAGGCCGTAGAGCCCGAAGTGCATCACGAGGTAGTCGGCGAGCAGCACCGGCAGGAAACCGGTGGGAATCGGCCAGAGCAGAAGGGGCGTGGCGAGCGCCGGCAACAGGGCGGCGGTCCAGAACCCCCGGCGCGAGATCGCCGGCTGCGCGTGATGCCCCACGCGCGGCAGCAGCCCCGACAGCGGCCAGGCGAGCGTGACCACGCCGGCCAGGAGCAGGGCCAGCCACGGGCCGCGCGCGTCGATGAACCGCGGCGCGGCCTGCGGCATGCGCCCGAATGCCGCGTCCAGCCATTGCACGGTCGCGACCAGCGTGTCCGCCGCGTACAGCACGCCGATATGCTCCACGCCTCCGGCAACAGCCGCACGCCGTGCCGTCCCGTCCTCGAACCGGCCCCGGGTTACCCCGGCCTGCGCCTCGCCCGGCGCGCTGCTGCGCGTCATGCGCAGCGCCTCGGCCTTCAGTACTTGCGGCTCCAGCTCGCCGACCACGACCAGCAGGTTGCGCGGGCTGTCGGCGGGCGTGTCGTCGCGGATGGTGGGCGCGAACGCGGAGATGGCGACGGTGGCCTGTACGCCGGGATGCGCCTGCGCGTGGCGCACGACGAGGTCCGAGGCCATCGAGTGGCCGACCACGGCGTAACGTCCGCCCCCAGCGAAACGGGTGCGTGCCATGGCGGCGACCGCATCCAGCGCGTCGAGCAGCACGCGGTCGCGCTGTGCGTCCTCGTCACGCCCCCGCGGCATCGGCGCGGCGCTGCGCCCGTGCCCCGGGAAGTCGAACGTGACGGCCACGTAGCCGTTGCGCGCCAGGGTGGTCGCGATGGGATGCATGAGCTGCTGCGAGCCGGCGAAGCCATGCGCGATCACCGCCACGGGCGCCGGCCCGCTGCCCGCGGACGGCCGGAAGACGGTGACCGGCGTCGCGCCGACGAGGGCGGGCTCGACGGTCACGCCGCGCGTCGCCGACTCGAGGCGCCACGACGCGACGGCGATCGCCGCCACGGCGAGCAGCGCTGCGACCGTGCGCGCGATCGCGGCTCCGCGTGTCATGGCGCCGCGATCCAGTGCCGCACGAGACGGCCGCCGCAGTGCGTCGTGGTCAACTCGACCAGCCGCGCAAGTGCCGACTCGAGCAGCGCCGCCGGCGTCGCCGCGTTGCCCTGCAGGATGTAGAAGCAATCGGTGGTGTCCTGCGTGACCTTGGTGCGCTCGCATTGCCGGTACTCGAGACGGCAGATGATCTCGGCGGCGCCCGAGACGTACGCGTACTCGCCCGCCGGCACGACGTCCGGCCGGTCTGCGCCCAGCGGCACGAAGTGCTCGTCGCCGCGCGTGAGGCGCAGCACGATGTCGCCTTCCAGGGCCGCGAGATCGTGCGCGCCGAGCGACAGGCGCGTCTCCAGCGAGACGCCGTTGTAGAGGTCGACCAGCGGATTGATCGCCGGCACGATGCCCTTGCGCAGGAACAGCGCGGCAAGCGCCTCGGCGGAGGCCACGAAGCGGCGATTCGAGCGGCCGATGGCGTCGTGCAGCGCGCGAAAGCCCGCCAGTACCGGGTCGGTGGCCAGGAAGTCGCCGTGCAGCTCGCCGCCCAGGCGCGCAGCGAGCGCGGCGCGGTAGGGCGCGAGCCCGGGTGGATCGCGATGGTTGTCGAGCCCGGTGAGCACGCAGAACGCGCCCCGCACGCCCAGGGCGCGCACCTCGTCGGCGACGTGGAAGGCCGGGATTCTCATATCGCGGCGGTGTAGCGCTCGCGAATTCGCACCGTGCGGGCGAGCTCGTCCGCATGCTCGCGCACCTTGCGCCGCAGATCGGCGGCGAGCGGCGTTTCGGCCAGAAACCGCTCTACTTCCGCAAGGGCTTCGCGCGAGACCTGTCCACCCATGAAGGCGGCCAGCCAGCGGTCGACGAAAAAGATGCGCCGTTCGCGAGCGAGCCTCGGGAGGGCATCCAGCGCCGGACGCAGCAGCGGCAGGGTCAGCGGCGCGTGCGCGACGGCGTTGAAGCGCCCCGCGGCCGCTTCGATGCAGCGCTCGGACAGCGTCGCGTCGTGGAGAAAAGCGTGCAGGCACTGCGCCTTCTCGGCGGCGTCGGCGCAGCTCGCGCGCACCAGCAGGGCAAGGCACGCCGTATCGCGCGGCGCGGCGCGCACGAGGCCGAGGTCTCGCCGCATCGGCTCGAGCGTCGCGCGCGCGGCCTCACCCGCGGCGGCGCCGACGTAGCGGTGCGCGGCGACCGACGCATGCTCGACCAAAGCCGCAGCCACGCCCCACTCGGCCTCGCGTCCGAGCCGCGCGAGCGCGAACGCCAGGAAGCGTCCCGGATCCAGCGCCGCATCGCGCACGTCGTCCCACAGCGTTTCCACGAGCTGGAGCCGCAGCAGCGGATCGTCCACGCCGTCCAGGCCGGCGAGCGCAGCCTCCCGCGAAGCCGGGTCGAGCACGAAGCGGGCGTAGCCGTGGTCGCCTGCGTTCGCGAATGCGATGTGCGGCGCGGGCAGCCCGCGCCAGGCATCCAGCTCGACCAGCGGGCGGTCGAGCAGGACGGACGCTCGATGCGTCGCGCCGCCCGCGCAGAAGGCGATCGCCTCGACGCGTTGCTCCGGCCAGGGCGCGCCGGCGGTCTCGATGCATGCCCGCGCGATGCGTCCCGCGCGTGCATCGATGCGCAACGCGATCACGGGCGCGCCGGTCCGCTCCAGCCATTCGCGCAGCCAGGCCTGCATCGGCCGTCCCGATGCGGCCGCCAGCGCGGCACCCAGATCGTCGGCATCGGCGGCGCCCAGCGCGTGGTCGCGCACCAGCGCGCGCACGGCTGAATCGAAGGCCGTGCCGCCGACGAGGTGACGCGCCTGCGCGAGCAGCGCGGGGGCCTTGCCGTATACCGCGGGGCCATAGAGCGACTTGGCCTCGCGCGAATGAGCGAGCTCGCAGCGCACGGGGCCAGCGCCCGTGCCCAGGTCCTGTCGTAGCGCGGCAGCCTTGAGCCGGTGCAGCAGAAGCGGCACGTGCAGCGATGCATCCGCCTCCTCTGCGCAGAGGCCCGCGCCGAGGTTGGCGAAACCTTCCTTCAACCACAGGTCGCCGAAGGTGCGCATGGTCACGCAGTCGCCCAGCCACTGGTGCGCGGTCTCGTGGAACACGAGCTGGGCGCGGCGGCGGCGCGCGCCTTCGCGGGCCTCCGGGCCGATCGCAATGCTGTCCTCGTCGAGGAACGTCGCGCCCGCGTGCTCCATGCCGGAAAACGGAAACGCGGGGACGAGCACCAGGTCGTGCTTCGCGAACGGAAACGGATGGTCGAACCAGCGCTCGCCCCACTCGACGGCAACGCGCATCAGGCGCAGTGCCTCCATGGCGTCCTCGCGCAGCCGCGCGGCCTGGCTGCGGCGCACCCACGCGGTCGCGGGCGGCGCGCCCGGCGGCGCCTCGATGGCCGCGAAGGTCCCGGCGGCGAAGGCGAACGCGTACGTCGGCAGCGGCGGCGTCCAGTCGAATGTGATGCGGCCGTCCGGCATCCGCGACGCCGGCATGCAGGAGACTGCGGTCCAGCCAGGCGGCAGCGTGAGCACGAGCCGGAAGCGCGCCCTGGCATCGGGCCGGTCGATGCAGGGGAACAGCGCCGACGCCTCGGCCGGCACGAAGAGCGAATAGACGCACGCGTCGTCGCCGTCCTCCCAGCGCAGCACCGGCGTGCCGCTCGGGGCGATCGGCGCGGCGACCTGCATTTCGAGGGTGTTCGGGCCCGGGCGCAGCGCGC
>Ga0209254_10000108_pt1 | contig 52201 bp, 51 predicted proteins | sample FrelakmetDIP11DI_FD_187148 | JGI IMG/M metagenome (GOLD analysis project Ga0209254, IMG submission 187148) | Freshwater lake sediment microbial communities from the University of Notre Dame, USA, for methane emissions studies - DIP11 DI (SPAdes)... | ecosystem: Environmental > Aquatic >...
GCCTGGCACGCCCCCGCCGTAATGCGGCGGACAGGGCGCAACCGCCTGCGGTGCACGCCTTGTCCGCGAAGCGGAGGCGCGCCGGGCGGCAGGTGTTTCTATTCGCCAGCGGGTTCTACAGCTCCAACTGCGCGATGGTGCTCTTCAGCACCTCGGCCGATTTGCGCAGTCCCACGATCTCGCCTTCGGCCAGCTCGAGTCGCAACAGGCCTTCCACGCCGCCACGATCAACGACTGTCGGCAAACTCAGATACACGTCGTCGATACCGTAGTATTTGTCGATGAGCGTCGAGACGGGCAGCACCGTGCGTTGATCGCGCAATATCGCTTCGACGATGCGCACCAGCCCCGCGCCGATCGCGTAGAATGTCGCGCCTTTGCGTTGAATGATCTCATAAGCGGCATCGCGCGTCTGCTTGAAGATTTCGTCCATCTTGGCCTGATCGTACTGCACGTCTTGCAGGCAGCAGAAATCGTTCAGCCGCATGCCGGCGATATTCGCCAGCGACCAGACCGGTACTTCGCTGTCGCCATGCTCGCCGATGATGTACGCATGCACACTGCGCGGATCGACGCCGAAATGTTCGCTCAGCAAATAACGAAAGCGTGACGTGTCGAGAATGGTGCCGGAGCCGATGACGCGTTCGTGCGGCAGACCGGACATTTTCCACGCAGCATAGGACAGCACATCCACCGGATTCGTGGCGATCACGATGATGCCGGTGGGATTATGCTCCGCCACTTGCGGGATAATCTGCTTGAAGATGCCCGTGTTCTTCTTGACCAAATCGAGGCGTGTCTCGCCGGGCTTCTGATTCGCGCCGGCGGTGATCACCGTCACAGCAGCCCCGGCGCAATCGGTGTAGTCACCGGCCCAGATGCGGCAGGGCGAGAAGAAAGGCACGGCGTGATTCAGATCCATCGCCTCACCTGCGGCGCGCGTATGGTTCACGTCGATCAAAACGATTTCCGACGCGAGGCCGCTCTGCGCCAGTGCATAGGCGAACGTTGCACCTACGTTGCCGGTGCCGACGACAGCCACGCGCGTGGGATGCGGATGTAGATTTTCATCAGACATGATACCCTCCAAATTGATGTTACAATCAGTTTCAAGTTGAGTATAACATAGTCAATAATTGTCTTGCGGAGGAACGAACATGGCGACTACCCCTCGTTTGAAACCCACTCTCGATTTTCTGTTGGCCTTGCAGACTCACAACAATAAGCCCTGGTTTCAGGCGCATCGCGCCGACTACGAAGCGGCGCGCCAGAACTTCGAGGCCTACGTCGACGATTTCATTCAGGAATTCCGATCGATCGAGGACTTTGAGGATCTATCGGCCAAAGACTGCGTCTTTCGCATCTACCGCGACGTGCGCTTTGCCAAGGACAAGGCACCCTATAAGCCGAATATGGCCGCGTCCGTCGCGCTCGGCGGCAAGCACTCGCTGCGGGCGCCGTATTACATCCACCTCGAGCCGCCGGACAAATCGTTTTTGGCGGGCGGCATCTATATGCCCACGCCCGAACAGCTCGCGGCGATCCGGCGGACGATCGATCGCGATCCGTCGAAGTTAAAAGCCGCCATCGGCAGCAAGCCCTTCAAGAAATACTTCGGTTCGCTGTCGGGCGAGAAGCTCAAGACACCGCCGCGTGGCTACGCTGGCGATCACCCCGAGATCGAACTCCTCAAGTACAAGCAGTTCATCACGATCCATGCCTTGGCCGACAAGGACATCTTGTCACCGCGTTTGGTTGCCCGCACGGTGGAAGTTTTCGCGGCCTTGAAACCGCTGCTTGATGTCCTCAACGACGCCGTGCTGCCTTCGCGCGGGGGACAGCGGTGAGGCTTGGTCTCTAGCTGAAGAAGATCCGCGATGTCTGCCTGTGGAGTCGAGGCTTTGGCCCAATGGCATTAAGTCAGCGCGTCGACCACGTCATTCCCGTGCTTACCCTGTCTCAGTGCCATTGGACTTCTGCCAGTGCGTGCCGTGTTTCGGCTGAAGCCTCGACTCCATTTTGTCGAATGTGTAGTCACAGCTTCAGCGAACGACGAGCGCTCGCAGCACGCCGGGAGAAAACTGGAGATCGATCTGATCACCCCACTGCCGGTAGGGTTGATCGAGGACTTCGTGGCCGGCGTAGAACAAGGCTTGATTGAGATTAAAGCGTTGCCCGGCCACTTCGATCGGATACGGTCGCTGCCAGTCGCTGGTGCCGCGGATGAAATTGAAGGCCCGCTGTGCGGACCATGTCGTCTCGACTGCAAAATCAGCTGCTTGCGGTGTGGGAAAATAACTGCCGTCCGGCGGCTGTGTGCGCCGCATCAGATGGTTTTTCTCCAACTGATGCAGCACATCCAGCAGCAGCTCCGCGCCATATTCTGATAGGGTGCTGTCGGCTTCTTCGCCGGAAATTCCGTCGGGCAGATCGACTTCCGCCTGCGCGGCGATTTCGCCGGTGTCCAGTTGCTCATCCATGAAGTGAACGGTCACGCCAAACCGCCGATCGCCGTAGCGCAGTATCCAGAACAAGGGATACGGCCCGCGATAGTGCGGCAGCAGCGAAGGATGAATGTTCAAGAAGCCCCAACGAGGCATCTTTAGCAGCGCGGCTGGAAAGCGTTTGGGAAAGCAAGCCACACAGGCGATCTCGGCTTGCAGGCGTCCCAACGTGTCAAGCGTTTCGGTTGCGGCGAGACGGTTGACTTGATAGACCGGAATCTGATGTTCCCAGGCGATCGAGACGATCGATGGCGCAGCAGTCGCAGCGACGATCGGGAGGGGAGCCAGCTGCGGCAGGCTGAGTGGCGCAATCGGGCGGCCGCTGACCGTTTGTTCGGACGGGATCACAACGGCGAGCAGCTCATGCCCGGCCTCGATCAGTAAGCGCAGCGGGGCAGTGGAAAAGGCGCAGAGTGTGCCGAAGAATATGGCGCGCATGGCTTGACACTCCGTCGAAAGTGGTTATAGTCTACCGCAAGTTTGAGAGGAAAGCGAGAACCCCATGCCCCGCTATCAGAAAATGATGTGGATGGTGCAGTGTGTCAAGTTGAACAGCGAACTCCCGGCGCTCGATCGGCCGCCGTTTCCCGGCGAACTGGGTCAGCGCATTTTTGAGAATATTTCCAAGGCAGCCTGGGCGGAATGGAAAGATCATTCGGTGTTGTTGATCAATCACTACGGTCTGAACCTGGCTGATCCGGAAGCGCAGAAATTCCTGACCGCACAGATGGAGGAGTTTTTGTTTAGCGCTGGCGGCGAGATGCCCGAAGGCTGGTCGCCGCAGCAGGGCAAGGGCACGCCGCAAAGAAAATGACCAATTAACAATCTTCAATGATCAATGACAGCGCGTACATTGAAAATCGATCATTGAGAATTGATCATTGTCAACGGGATGATAGGCTGCACGTCGAAGCGCAGGCAGGCGTGGGCGGCGCGCAGCGCTGTTTCAACTTCAGCAGGCGTGTTGCCGCGCGCGAAGATGAAGCCCAGATAACTTTCGCTTTCGGGCAGCGGCACCAACGGATAATTTAGCTTAGCGGTGATCTGCACGTCTTCGATGCCGGTCACCGCTTTTGCTGCCTCGATACCGCTCAGGCCGCGCAGCAGCCCCGCTTGCGGGATCGGGATCATCATCACGCCGCCGGATCGGCTTTCACGCTCCACCGTGTCGATCGCCAAGCCGATCGCCTGCCGCAAGATCATTTCCTCCAGTGAGACAACGCTGTTCTGTGCAAAGCGCAGCGTCTGCGAGCACAACCCTCCGATCGATCTGCCGGCGATCTCAACTAGCCACGCGCCTTGATCGTTGAGGCGCAGCTCCGCGTGAATTGGCCCTTCTGCCAGACCGAGCGCTCGCGCTGAATCCGCGGTGCAGCGTGCGATCGCCTCTTGTGTTTCCGGCGGTAATCGTGACGGCGTGACGTAGATGGTCTCCTCGAAGAACGGCCCATTGAGCGGATCGGGTTTGTCGAACAAGGCCAGCACTTTCAGGGTGCCGTGATCGAGCAATCCTTCCAAAGCGACTTCAAACCCCGGAATGAAATCTTCGACGAGAAACGGCTTGGGTTCGGGTGAAGGATCGAGCGAGTGGAGCAGACGGCTCAAGCGCCGCGCCGCTGTCATGAATTGATCGACGTCGTCGGCGCGTATCACACCCCGGCTGCCGTTGAGCGCGAGCGGTTTCACCACGCACGGATAGGCCACCCGTTGCGCCACTGCTTGTAACTCATCTGCCGTGCTGAACAACTGAAAGTTCGGCACCCGCACGCCGCCTTGCTGCAACACTGTCCGCATCACAAACTTGTCGCGCGCCGCTTTGGCAGCTTGCGGCGAGTTGTGAGGCAGATTCAAGGCTGCACTTGCTTGAGCCGCGATGAGACTGGCGCTGTCGTCCACGGCGAGAATGGCAGCGAGTGGATTGTCGCGCGCATACGTCAAGATGCGCTGCACCGCCCGATCGGGATCGCGGAAATCCAGCGCTAATGCTAGATCAAGCGGCTTACCCAACTCGTCGGGCAGATCGATCGCCGTGACGACTTCCACGCCCAGTTTCTGCGCGGCCGCGCGGAACGCTTCGGCGCGATAGGTATGGGCGGTGGTCAGCAATAGAACGCGCATGGTGTTCTTCCGCGAATTACCGCGAATAACGTCATGCCCGCGTGCTGTAGGCGGGAATCCAGAACGCTGTCGAGCGGGATTTACTGGATGGCCGACGAAAGCACTCGGGCATGACATCACCGATTCAATCGCCCGGATTCGAGTTAATTCGCAATGAGATCAGGCTTTCTCAAATGGTAATCGGTCGCGCCTTGATACGCTTTCGCCACCGACAGTGCTGCTGCCTCACCGTACAACTTGCCTGTGAACGTGATGCTGCTGGAATGGCCCTTGGCCGTTGCACCGTTGGGTACGACCACCGCCGGATGCCCAGTGAGGTTGGTGCGCGTTAAATCGGCTTCGTCGAACGACGGCGCAACGTACACATCAATCCGTGCAGCGTGCATCACCTGCTGCATGGCCTGCATCGCCAGCGTGCGGATACGATTGGCCTGCACGTATTCCACCGCCGGGATCCAGCGCGATCGGCGGAAGGCATTGGGCCAGGCGTCTTTCACTTGCCGCGCCAACAGATCGTCGCGGTTGTTGCGCGTCAGTTCGTCGAAGGCTGCGGCCGCTTCGGCAAACAGGATGATGGTCAAGGCATCGTACGGGAACTCCGGCAGCTCGATCGGAATGAGCTTGATCCCCAGCGACTTGAGCATGCGTAACGTCTCAGCGTCGTTCGCTTTGTTCTCGCGTGCTTTGTCGAAGGCGCTCTTCACATAGCCCACGCACAATTGCTTCACATCCACTCGTGCGTCGTAGTTGAACGGATAATCGGTGACGGCGAGATCGCGCCCATCCGATCCACGAATGGCATCGAACACGATCGCGCAGTCTTCCACCGAGCGGCACATCGGCCCGATTTTGTCCATGCTCCAACTCAGCGCCATCGCGCCGTAACGGCTCACGCGCCCGAAGGTGGGACGCAGTCCGGTGACGCGGCAGCGATTGGCCGGCGACACGATCGAACCCAGCGTTTCCGTTCCGATCGCAAAGCCGACCAACCCGGCGGCCGTCGCCGATCCTGATCCCGCCGACGATCCCGACGAGCCTTCTTCCAGGTTCCACGGATTCTTCGTCATGACGCCGTCGAGCCACACATCGCCCCAGGCCAGCGCACCCACGCTGAGCTTGGCGATCAGCACAGCGCCGGCCTCCTCCAGCCGATCGATCACGGCGGCGTTGACATCCGGTACTTGATCGCGATAGGGTTCCGCGCCCCATGTCGTGCGGATGCCGCGTGTGGCGAGCAGGTCTTTCGCGCCGTAGGCAATGCCGTGCAGTAACCCGCGATATTCGCCGCGCGCAATCTCGCGATCGGCGCGGCGCGCTTGCTTCAGCGCGAGATCATCGGTAAAGGTCACCACGCAGCGCAAGATCGGATCGTAGCGATGCAGCCGTTCGAGATACAACTTCGTCAGTTCGACCGACGAGATTTGTTTCGAGCGAATCAACGCCGCGAGTTGAGCGATCGGCCAGAAAGCGACGTCTTCAATGTTATCCGGCAAGCGCGGCGTCTTGATCTTGCTGAATCTGATCTGGCGCTGCGTCGTCTCGAAGGTCATGCCCGGCAGGCGCGGATCAAAGGCAAAGGCCGGCGGGACGTCGTTATCGATCGAGACGGCGCGCAGCTTCTCATACGCGGCCAGCTGCTCGTTGAGATCGTCGATCATCAACTTGCGTTCTTTGGCCGTAAAGCGCAGACCGATCAACTTTTCGGCGGCAGGCAGATGTTCGATGCTAAGTCGTTGGCGTTTGGTCATGCCGGCATTACTCTTGTGGGGCAATGCACTCTGGAAATGGCGGCATGATCAAGACAGTTCGGCTGCTGGCTAAGCCATTTGAGATAACGCCTACCGTTTGGCTGATGGGCTGACACAGCTCACTCTGTGCTGTGCTGGAGTCGGCGGGTAGGGCCTCGTTGTTTGCAAAGTAGACGTAGTAGCCATTGCCGCCTTCGGCCTGCAGCACGATCTGTGCCACCCAGTCAGTCGGGGACCCGGTGCTGGGCGCTGGTCCCCACGTCACCAGATACCAGCGCAGCGGCAGGGCAGGATCGGAATACGAGGGAGAAAGCGTACTACTCAGTTCTTCAGATGCTTCCACATACTCGATCGCCTGGGTATTGCGGCTGCAATCATCGGCGAAGTGAATGATCACGCTGGCAAAGACTTGATTGGATAGTGAATTGGGATCGGTCACCTGCAACAGATAGGTACTTGCAGCGGATTGTTGCGAAAGATCAAATGACACGGCATTCATGCTTTCGTCAAGCGTGGCATATGCTACCACTTCGCCCGAGCCGATTATGCTCAGCTCAACGTCCAAGGTACCCGGCGGCACCTTGACTAAAATTGAGCGCTGATCGCAACCCTTTTTGGAAAGCCCTACAGTCGTTTTGGCGATCCAGACCGCCGGCCCGCCTGTCACAGGAATAATGACTCCTTGATCCGGTGTCGGTGTGATTAAATCGAGTGCAGGCGCGTGAGGAAAGGTCGTCACGAAAACGGCTGGCGTGTTGGTCGGGAACGGCGTCGGCGTGGGCGCAGGCTCCGCTGTCAGAATGGCACTCGCCGGAATGGCGAGCGGCTGAAGTGCAGAAATCAGCGCCAGTAATGCCACGACTGCGATCAAAGCCAGCGCGCCCCAGATAAGCCACGCCGGACGCTTCTGCGCGGATGGTGCAGCAGGTGAAGCGGGTGCAGTGGGTATGGCGGCACGTTCCGGCGACTCCGCCGTCAACCGCGAAGGGCGCATTGTCGTATTGGGATACGTGCCGGTGGCGTCGTAGAGGTACGAGGCCCAATAGCGCAGATTGGCGCGTAATTGATCGCGATCGCGTGGGGCAGGCACGTCAACGGCTTCATCGCAGACGCGCGTCACATAGGCCTGCACTTCGCGTGCAAAGGCCGCTTTGTCGGTGACTTCGTCCATGCGATCTAGCAAGCGTTGATGAAGCTGCTGCAGCTCTTCAAACTTAGTCATGGCTCATGCTCCCCAGGAGGGCATTTGAGAGATTGTACAACTCGCCGGCGGTGTCGCGCAGCTGCTTATCGGCCAGGTACATGTGCTTCTCAGCGGCGTCCGAGAAAGCATTCGTGGCTTCGTAGATGTTATCGAGCGTGGGAACGCCCTCGTCAAATAGCTGCTTCAATTGATCGGTGGTGCTGGCCAGCTCGATCGCCCACGGCGGTCCCTGGCGGCTGCCATCAGGCTGAGTAACCAGCGATGATCCGATGTGCTGCACTTTGGTTGCGAAGTCCAGCAGCAGATCCACTTTTTGATCGACCGGACGCCACAGCCGCTTGAGGGCACGCACATCGCCCAGGTTGCCGGCGGCGTCGCGTCGTTCCACTTCTTTTGAGAATTGATCGAAGACAAAGATCACGTCGTTCAGCGCGTTGTGCAGTTCTTTCCATTCCCACAGGCGCGTGTGGTATTGCTTGAGGTCCTGCAAGGCGTTGACCAACCGCTCGGGCAGGGGATCGTTGTCGGGCAGAGCCTGCTTCAGTGTTTCCACCAGCTTCGCCAGATCAAGCTGGATGTAGTTGTTGATTTGATCGCCCTGCACCTGCATGACCTTGTCGCGCCCGATGACATCGCCGCCGATGCTGGTTTGATCGCTGGTGAGGTTGACGCCGCCGCTGACGTTGGTGGTGTTGGTTGAATCTGCCGGATCGCTCATGGCTGTCTCGTGTTGCAGAGGTGAGGACATTGTAGGCCGGAATACAGCGAGGGTCAAACAGGAGAAAAGAGAAACCTCCCGGAGGTTGCGAACCTCCGGGAGGTGTGGTATGGCTACTTCACAGCATACGCGATCTGAACCGACATACTCATTTCCAGTTCACCGGGCTGCACCGGAGTGCCGCCACCGCCCATGCCTACGGCGTCGCGGTACATCGGATAAGCCGAGCCGCCGACCACTTCGCTGACGGTGAACACTTCACCCAACTGCAGGCCATTCAACTGCGCCAGTTCCTCGGCGCGAAGCTTCGCGTCGGCCACGGCCTTGGCGCGCGCGTCGGCTTCCAACTTGGCGGTATCTTCCACGCTGAAGGTCACGCCGTAGATGTTGTTCGCGCCCGCGGCCACGGCTTTGTCCAGCACTTCGCCGATCCGGTTCACGTCGCGCACGGTCACATCGGCCTGATTCGTGACGTGATAGATCATCTGATCGGCGCTGACTTCCGCGCTCGCGGTCGGTGAAGAGACGCGCTCGGTGTAGACGCTGTAGTTGCTGGTGCGAATATCTTTGTCGGCCAGGCCGAGCTGCTTCAGCGTGTCCAGCAGGCTGTTCATCTTCACCTTGTTTTCATCCACCGCTTTCTGCAGCGATGACGCTTGCGTTTCGATGCCCACGGTCACGCGCGCGATGTCGGGCTTGCCCGTTACCTTGCCGATGCCGACCACCGTGATGCTGCGCTCGCTCGCGGTGGGCGCCGCGGCTTGTGCCACAGGCTGCGCGCTGCGCGACCCGTTTGCCAGAGCCAGGGCTAACCCGCCCACGCTCAACGCTGCGACTACGACCAATACCACTAAGCCATACAATACTTTTCTTGCCAACATAGTTGGACCTCCTGTAAGTTTTGGGTCTCTTTGGACCTTTCATGCAACAAGACGCCCGATCGGGCGGAAAGGTTCCCGATCGGGCGCGGTGCAAGTACAGGATTTTTGGTCAGAAATTCGTTTCAGTTAGCAGAGGCGGCTCCGAGCGCAGCCTCCCTGGGGGATATGCCGCCACTTGGCCGGGCATGGGAGCCCGGTCTGCTATGAACTGATCACTGGCAATATGTGAGCGCCGTCTGAGCGTAGACGAGGGCGGCCCGTTCCACCGAATGCAGATCGACCCATTCTTCGGCGGCATGCGCCCCGGCCCCGATCGGCCCGTAAACCACCGTGGGGATTCCCGCTGCGGCGAGCAGGGCGGCATCGGTCCAGAAGGAGACGCCGCCGGGATCGATCGAATGTGCGAGCACATCGACAGCGGCGGCTTGTACCGCTTGCACGATGGGTGCGTCAGCGGCCACCTCGAACGGCTCGCGCGCGAAGAATGATTGCACCGTGGCGTGGAAATCTTCGTCGGAGGCAGAGAGCCGATCGAGTATGGCCTGCAATTCTACAACCGTTTGCGCTTCAGTCTCTCCGGGAAGCGTGCGGCGCTCGACGCGCAGCTCACACCGATCGGCAATGACGCTCATCTCGCGCCCGCCGTTGATCATGGCGGCGTGCAGCGTGGGCGGTCCGATCAGCGGATGCGGTCCGCGCGCGCGCAGTGCCTGCTCCAGGTGATCGAGTTCGTACAAGAAGCGCCCCATTTTCAGGTTGGCGTCGATGCCCAGTTGCGGGCGGCTGCCGTGCGCGGCTTTGCCGATCGTGGCAATTTCCAGCCAGACGAAACCTTTGTGCGCGATGGCGAGCTGCAACTCGGTCGGTTCGGTGACGATGGCCGCGTCGGGCTGGTACCGTGTGGCAATATCTGCCGTGCCAAGGCTGGCGTACTCTTCGTCGGCCACGGCAGCGAGCAGCAGATCGCCTTTCAAAGAAGCGCCGGCATCGCGCAGCGCTTTCACGGCGGCCAACATCGCAGCGACGCTGCCTTTCATGTCGTACGCGCCGCGCCCATATAACTTGCCGTCGCGGATGTCAGCCGAGAACGGATTCGGCATGTGTTCCACGCTCACGGTATCGATGTGGCCGTTGAGCATCAACGACTTGCCGTCGCCCGTGCCGCGCAGTGTGCCGACGATGCTGATGCGCTGAGGCGCGGGTTCGTGCTGCGCCACAGCCATGCCCAGTTGCTGCATGACTTGCATCACATACGCGGCGATTTCTCTTTCGCCCGCGCCGCCCGGCATCAACGACGGATTGATCGAGTTGATGCGGACGAGATCGACGAGCGTGCGATGGAGATACTGGCGATCGATGGTTAGCTGGGTCACGTTGGCCTCGCTGCTAGATGTCGTGCGGGAAACTGTATCGCAAATTGCCAACTCGCGCTACTCACGGCGTGTTGCCGGTTTCGCGTGAACGATGTTACAATCGGCGCAACCCGAACCGACATGAAGGAGCCGCATGATTAACCTCTGGAAAGAAGTGCCCGCCGGGGCCGACATCCCCAACGTGATCAACATGGTCGTCGAGATCCCCAAGGGATCGCGTAACAAGTACGAGTTGGACAAGGAACTGGGCATGTTGAAACTCGATCGGGTCTTGTATTCGTCCATCGTTTATCCGGGCGATTACGGCTTCATTCCGCAGACGTTCTACGAAGACGGCGATCCGCTGGACGTGCTGGTGATGGTAAGTGAACCGTCGTTTCCCGGCTGCGTGATCGAGGCGCGCCCGCTCGGCCTGTTTCGCATGACGGATCGCGGCCTGCCCGACGAGAAGATTCTGGCGGTGCCCGCCAGCGATCCGCTCAGCCGCGACTATCACGACATCACCGATATTCCGCAGCACTTCCTGCACGAGGTGGCGCACTTCTTCGCCGTGTACAAAGACCTGGAAGGGGTCAGCGTCAAAACCATCGGGTGGGAAGGGGCCGCGCAGGCGCGCACGGCTATTCGGCACGGGGTGGAGTTGTACCAGACGAAGATCAAGTAGCTGGTTGATTGACTGAATACCGCGCCAACCCCGATCGATGATGCGGGATGGCGCGGTTGTTGTTTATGGCGGCGATATGCCGTCGAATAGGCCGATCGGCACATGACAGACGACGGCGCTTTTGCTAAACTGTCTGGCAGTTCTGGAGGTCAGATTTATGCCACCCATTCTGGAAGTCCAACATCTGGTCAAGAAGTACGATGATTTCGCGGCCGTCGACGGGGTTAGCTTTGCAATCGAGGCAGGCGAAATCTTCAGCTTGCTCGGCCCCAATGGCGCCGGCAAGACCACGACGATCTCCGTGTTGTCGTGTCTGCTGAAGCCGACGAGCGGCGATGCCATCATCGGCGGGCATTCGGTCACACGCGAGTCGCTGCAGGTGCGCGAAGTCATCGGCGTGGTGCCGCAGGACATCGCCTTGTACAACATGCTCAGTGCGCGCGAGAACCTGGAGTTCTGGGGACGCATGTATGGCATGGGCGGCGCGGCGTTGAAGCAACGGGTGAACGAGGTGCTGGGGCAGATCGGGTTAACAGACAAGGCCAATGCCAAAATCGAGACGTATTCGGGCGGCATGAAGCGGCGCGTGAACATCGGCGTGGGGCTGCTGCACAAGCCGCGCATCATCTACATGGATGAGCCGACGGTGGGCATCGATCCGCAGAGCCGCCGCAGCATCCTCGATACGGTGAAGGACTTGAACAAGCAGGGCATGACGGTGCTGTACACCACGCACTACATGGAAGAAGCGCAGGAACTGTCCGATCGCGTGGGCATCATCGATCACGGCAAGTTGATCGCGCTGGGCACGCAGAAGGAACTGACCCAGATCGTGGGCGAATATGACACGCTGCGGCTGCACATCGGCGAGGAGGTCGACGCGGAGAAACTGGCGCAAGCGCTGAGCGGTATTCCCGGCGTGGTGAAGTGCTCGGCGGCCGATCATGAAGTTGTGCTGGTGGTGCCTGAAGCCGAAGAAGCGCTGGCCCCAGCGATCACGCGTGCCAACGACGCGGGCATCCGCATCCATTCGGTGGATATTCAGGAGCCGAATCTGGAGACGGTGTTCTTGCAGTTGACGGGCCGGGCGTTAAGGGATTGATCCACTATAGCGATTTCCGTTTCGGGTTACGCCGATTGGGAGCCGGGCTTGAACGAAGCACCCTTCTAGGGTTGGGCGGTTTCCGGCTGAAGCCTCGAATCCAGACGTGCATTCATTAGGCAATCGCTCTACAAACACGAAATTACACGAAGCGAAGCATGAACAGCCTTCGTGCTCCTTCGTGGACTTTGTGGTTGAAAAGGAATTGCGATGAAGAAACTACTGAACATCGCCCTCAAGGACTTGAAGATCATGTTCCGCGATCCGTCGGCGCTGGTGTGGATGCTGGCGATGCCGATCGCGCTGACGCTGGCGATGGCGTTTGCCTTTGGCCGCTTGACGGGCGGCGGACAAGCGGCGGGGCTGAGTGATATTCCGGTGATCATCGTCGATCTGGACGGCGGGCAGATGAGTCAGCCGATCGTGCAGACGTTTCAATCGCCGGATCTCGCCGATTTGATCGACGCCACTACCTCGACCGACGAGCCTGCCGCGCGCAAAGCTGTGGAAGAAGACCAAGTCGCTGCGGCCATCATCATCCCGGCAGGCTTTACCGAGAAGATCATCCCGGCGGCATTGCAGCAAGGTGATTTCGCGGCTTTGATGGAGCGCGAGCAGAGCGTGGTAGAAGTGTATGCCAGCCCTGCACGGCCGATTAGTTCGTCGATCGTGCGGAGTATCGTCAACGCGGTGCTCAATCGCATGTCCGCGGCGGGCGCGGCGGCGCAGACCGCGATCACGCAGTTGATCATGAGCGGCGCTGTGTCACCACAAGACATGCAGCAGATCGGCAACGAGATCGGGATGCGCGTGGGTGAGCAGGCCGCGCAAGTCGAACAAATGAAGCTAACGGTGCAATCTGCAGGAGCACAGAGTAATTCCGGCGGCTTTGACTGGATGGCCTACATGGCGCCGAGCATGGCCGTGCTGTTCCTGATGTTCACCGTCTCGCTGGGCGCACGGAGCGTGCTGGCCGAGCGGCAGTGGGGCACGCTGCAGCGCTTGTTGATTTCGCCCAGTTCGCCCACGCAGGTGCTGGGCGGCAAAGTCAGCGGCATCTTCCTGACCGGCCTCGCACAGATGGTGATCTTGATCGCGTTCAGCGCGTTGGCCTTTGGCGTGCGCTGGGGCGCGCCTGTGGCCTTAATCTTCTTGATCGTCGCGACGGTGTTCGCAGCCACGGGTTGGGGCGCGTTGATCGCCGCGTATGCCAAATCGCCGGGGCAGGCCATGTCGCTTGGTTCGATGATGGCGCTGGTCTTTGCGGGGCTGGCGGGCAACTTCGTGCCGCGCCAGAATTACCCGGAGTTCTTGCAACAGATCAGCCTCATCACGCCCAATGCGTGGGCGCTGGAAGGGTTTGAGGCACTGGGCTTGGGCGGCGATCTGCAAGCCGTGCTGCTGCCGATTGTCGCCTTGACGATCATGGGTGCGGTGCTGTTCACGATCGCAACGGTGATGTTTCGTAGGCAGTATCGGTAGGGGCGACTCTTGTGGTCGCCCGGTGAGCGAGGGCCGGACGTAGACAGCGCCGGGTCTTCGACCTCGCTCCAATAGGTGAAATGTATGAGCAAGTTGCTGGCGATTGCGTGGAATCACATCCGCATTGAATTTGAAGATCGATCGACGATTGTGTTTTTCCTGATCCTGCCGCTGCTGTTCACCGTCATCGTCGGTTCGGCGCTGAGCGGCAACAGCAACTCCGATAGTGACACGCGGCCGGTGGTGATGGTCGTCGATCTTGATCAAAGCACGTTGTCGCAGGAATTTAGGACGGCCCTGCAAACGTCGCAAGTGATGCGCACCGAAGCGTTATCGCAGGCCGAAGCTGATCGGGCGTTTGAGGACGATCAAGCGATCGGGGTGCTGGTGATCCCGATCGGATTCCAGGCCGCGGCGCTGAACGGCCAGTCGATCGATCTCGATCTGAAAGCGGCTAACGATAATCGATCGTTGGCGGTGGAGCAAGACGCGCGCGCGATCATGGAGCAGACCAGCGGCGCGATCGCGGCGGCGCGGATTGCGGTGAGCGAAGCCGAACGCATCAAGCCGTTTGCCGATGAACAGGCGAAGCAGGCTTTCTTCGATGCCAGTTTGAAGACGGCGCAGGGTTTGTTGAAGAATCCACCTGCGCGCCTGGAAGCGACGCAGCCCGCTATGACAGACACCGTTCAGTCCGGCGAGGGTTTTGCGCAATCCTCGCCGGGGCAGTTGGTGACGTGGGTGATGACAACGCTGTTTGGTGTGGCGGGCTTTCTGGTATACGAGCGCATCAACGGCACAGCGCGACGTTTGGCCGTGATGCCCATGCGCAACTCGATCATTTTGGGCGGCAACTTTTCCGGGCGTTTTGCGTTGGGCCTGGTGCAGATGATCTTGATGGTGGGCTTTGGCGCGTTGGTGTTGAGCGTGCCCTACGGCAACGATCCGCTGGCGCTGGCCGTGATGCTGATCACGTTTGGGCTGGCGGGCACGGCCTTTGGGATCATGCTGGGCACGTTCTCGCGCACCATGAGCCAGGCGGGCGGCCTGTCGATCTTGTTTGCGATGCTGTTCGCAGCGCTGGGTGGCTGCTGGTGGCCGCTGGAAATCACGCCGCCGATCTATCAGACGATTGTGAAAGTGCTGCCTTCGACGTGGGCTATGCAAGGATTAACCGACATCATCGTGTACGGCAAGGGTTTGAGCGAGATTGGGATCAATGCGGTGGTGCTGCTGGCCTTCGCGGCGATCTACTTCGTGATCGGCGTGCGCCGGATGCGATTGGATTAAAGTGGATGCCCGACAAAGGCCATCGGGCATGGCGGATGGTTGGTGGTATAATCGCAGCAACTTCGCAGTTTTAAGGAAACACCCGTGAGAAAGCTGTTCGCCTAAGTCGCACGTAGTTTAGGGAATGCTGACCTACAAGACCTCGGAGGTCTCGCAGACCTCCGAGGTCTGGAATGATAGGCCGAGGGCATGTCCCTCGGCTTTTTGTTTTGCTCCGCAGGCGCGTATTCACGGGAGTTTCCAACATGCTATCAGTCAACAACCTCGCCAAATCCTTTGCGAATCAACTCATTTTCAAAGACGTTTCGTTTCAGATCAACCCCGGCGAGCGCGTAGGCCTGCTGGGGCCGAACGGCTGCGGCAAGACGACGCTGCTGCGTATTGTCGCGGCTGAAGAGCAGCCCGATCGCGGCAGTGTGTTCATCGATCCGCAGACGCGGGTGGGCTACTTGCGGCAGGGCCTGGACTACCCGATCGGGTGTACGTTGGCCGACGCATTGCATGATCCACGAGTTGATGCCGCGGCCGAAGCCGAACGGCTGGCGATGGCGTCGTCGCTCGAACCCGCGCGTTTGCCGGAGTATCAGGCCGCACTCGATCGGCTGGGGGCGCTCGGTGGTTATCCCGATCAATCTCTGCGCGACAATGTGTTGAAACATCTCGGCCTTGATCAGGTTTCGCTTGATCAGGAAGTCGCTACCTTGAGCGGCGGGCAGAAGACGCGGCTGGGTCTGGCACAGGTTCTGCTCAACGCGCCGAATCTGCTGCTGCTCGATGAACCGACCAACCATCTCGATCTGCCGATGCTGGAATGGTTAGAAGAGTGGCTGAGTCGCTTTAAGGGCGCGGTATTGCTGGTCTCGCACGATCGCGTCTTTCTCGATCAATCGATCAATCGTGTAGTCTATCTCGATCCACAAACACATACGTTGCGTGAATACGCGGGCAACTACATGGCTTATCTGGAGCAAAGCCTGGCCGAACATGAGCGCCACTGGGATGCATATAAGCAGCAGGAAGCAGAAATCCGGCGGATGAAGCAGGACATCGCGCGGACGATGGAACATTCACGGTCGGTGGAGCGTAGCACGACGCCGCGGCAACCCAATGTGCGGCGCCTCGCGAAGAAAGTGGCAAAGAAAGCCAAGTCGCGCGAAAAGAAACTCGATCGGTATCTGGAATCCGATGAACGCGTGGAGAAGCCCAAGCAGGGCTGGCAGATGAAAGTGGACTTCGGTGACTTGCCGGAGAGCGGCAAAGACGTGCTGCGTCTGGAGGAGTTGAGTGTAGGCTATGGCGATCAGTTTCTGCTGCGTGACGTGTCGTTGTCAATCCGGCAGGGCGAGCGCATTGCGTTGATCGGCGAGAACGGCACCGGTAAATCGACGTTGGTCAAAACGATTGTGGGGCAAGTGCCGCCATTGCACGGCGCCGTTCGCTTAGGTGCAAATGTGCGCACGGGCTACTTTGCACAAGAGCAAGATACACTCGATCTGAATTCGACGCCGCTGGAGAGCTTGCGCGCAGTGGCGGTAATGAATGAAACTGAGGCGCGCAGTTTTTTGCACTTCTTCCTATTCACGGGCGATCAGCCGCTGACACCGAATCACTCCTTGTCCTACGGTGAGCGCGCGCGGCTGATGTTAGCTTTGCTCGTGGCGCAGGGCTGCAACTTCTTGATCATCGACGAACCACTCAATCACCTCGATATTCCGTCACGCACGCAATTCGAAAAGGCGCTGACGCACTTCGAGGGCACGGTGTTGGCTGTGGTGCACGATCGCTACTTCATTCAGGGTTTCGCGTCACGTATCTGGGCGGTGCAGGGACAGCGGGTGAAAGAGTATCTTGAGTTGAGGGATGTGAACCCTCCAGGAGGTTCGCAACCTCCCGGAGGATTAGTGGAGTAGGTCACGCTGCCAGCCGGAGGGTACGCGGTGGGTGTAGTGAATCTCATTTGCGCCAAGAAACGCGGCCAATTCTTCAATCGCGCGGCGAACCGCGCGGGCCGTCGCGCGATCCCTCGGCGCATCTTTCTCGGCGTGCACGGCGTGGATATGTAAACGCCCGTGTTCGCGATTCATCTTAGGATCGATGCGGCCAATCATGCGATCGCCGTGCAAGATGGGCAGCACGTAATAGCCATACTGGCGCTTGTGCGCAGGCACGTAAATCTCTATCGTGAAATCGAAGTTGAATAATTTCGCCGTGCGAGCGCGATCGCAGATCGGGTTATCGAACGGCGAGAGCAGGGTGGTGCGCTCGAAGGCGAAGTCGTTCGCCTCGATCCGATCGAGCAGCGGGACATCGGCGGTGTGAATAACCCATTCGCCTTTTTCATCTCCCACGTGAAGCCTCTCGATCAGGCCCGCCGCCGTTAGCTCGTGCAGCCTCTCATTCAAATGCGGATAACGCTTGCGCGTGAAATGTTGATTGATGTGCTGCGGCGTCGCCACCCCCAGCGCCCGCAACGCTTTCTGCGCCGCGCGGCGCACCACTTCTTTTTCGGACAGTTTCTCGCGCGGTGTCCAGTCGGGCAGGCAGCGCTCGCTCAAATCCCACAGTTTTTGTATACCCGATCGCCCCGCCACCATGATCTTACCTGTCGTCCATAGATAATCCAGCATCTGCGACACATCGCGTCCCGACGTCCAACCCGATGAGTACCAACCGGCTCCGACCTCGCTGGGATTGTCAAAGACTCGCGCGGGAAGAGGACCGTGGCGCTTGAGTTCTTGCAGGATATGGCGTTGCAGTCTTTGGTTGGCCTTCAGCCACTGCTGTGTACGCTGCCTCCAAGCAGTCTGCGGTTGGCCGCGCAAATAGGTTCGCATGAGCAGGTGGTGAATGGGATAGTCCTCCGTCAGCACAATCGAGGCTACGTGCGCCCAGTACTCGAACAGGCTGCGCTCGGTCTATAGCAAATGATCGAGCGCGGCCAGATCGTAGTGGCCGACGCGGCTGCGTACGACCAGTTGATGCGAACGGGCTACCGCGCTAATCGGATCGAGTTGCACGCAGCCCAGGTCGCGCACCACGTCGAGAATGCCGGCGGCATCGTTGGCTGGATTGAGATCGTTTAGGTGCTGCCGTTGAATGAATAAGCGGCGTGCGGTTTGAAGTGAAATGGTTCGCATGAGGGAGCCCATCCCGTGTGGTAAAGTTGGGTGCGATTATAGCAGCAGGCGGAATTCGGAAGGTGGAGTGTGGAATGATGAAACTGGCCGTTCTGGCAGATGTGCATTCCAACTGGCGAGCGTTGCAAGCCGTGGCTGATCACATCGAACGGTGGCAGCCCGATCGAGTGGTGGTGGCCGGCGATGTAATCAATCGCGGGCCGCGCCCGGTGGAATGCCTGGACTTGGTGTTGAAAATGCAGCGTGAATGCGGTTGGCGGCTGGTGCTGGGCAATCACGAAGAGTACGTGATCCATCATGCCCACCCGCGCGAGCCTATCGCGGGACCGTGGATTCAAATCTGGGGCTCGTCACGCTGGACGTATGAAAAACTAGGCTGCGATGTGTCGACGTTGAGGGCGATGCCGCTCCAGCAAAGCTGGCCGATGCTCGATGGATCGGAGGCGCGGGTAGTACACGCCTCCATGCGCGGCACGCGCGACGGTATCTTTCTGCAAACGCCCGACAATCTGCTGCGCCGGCAGATCGCGCCTGCGCCAAAGTTGCTGGTGGTAGGGCACACCCACCAGCCGCTGGTGCGCACGATCGACGAGACGCTGGTGGTGAACGTAGGCGCAGTGGGCTTGCCGTTCGATCTCGATCCGCGCGCCAGTTACGCGCAATTGACGTGGCATGACAGTCATTGGGCCGCCGAGATTGTTCGGGTGGACTATGATCGGGTACAGGCCGATCGGGACTTTGACGAGACCGGCTTCGTCGACGAAGCCGGACCGATTGCGCTGCTGATCCGCGACGAACTGGCGCAGGCCCGATCGAACCTCTTCGAATGGACGCGCGACTACGAACCCGCCGTGGTGTCCGGCCAATTGACCATGGCTGAATCGGTGAGCCGGTTTCTGATGGCGTGAGCTCCAGAGTTTTACAGACCTTTTACAATCTGCACATCATCGCTTTGCACACGCGCAGTATCTTTAGAGCAGAAAATCCACTTGACGGAGGAACTGCTATGAAGACGAAGTTGATCAAGGTGTTGAGTTTGGCCGTGTTAGTCAGTTTGTTGATCGTCCCGGCGGCGTTTGCAGCGCCGAACGATCATCACGTGCACTGTGAAGGCAGCGGCTATGCCTACCTGCGCGGCGATGTGACGGTGGATGTAAGTGCGCGCAGCGGCGCGTTGACGTTTCACAACATCAGCGGCGATGGTGTGTTGACCGTGACCGGTATTGGCCGCAAGATCGTGCGCGGCGCATGGACCTACGTGTATGGCCTTAATGGCCGGGCGCACGCCGACGGAACGTTGATTGGTGTGACGCTGAGCGGGCGCAATGTGGTGCTCGATGCCACTGGGCGCGGCGTGCTGCATGTGCGCGGCATCGGTTCGTGCACCATCGACGGTGTGAAATACGGCTGGACGAACACCACACAGGAGCTAGCCGTGGGCGAATGAGGCGCAACCGGAGGTAAATGAGGCGCGGATCAATCGTGATTCGCGCCTCAAACCGTCTGTCCAGCTTGCGGCACCACGGCGTGTGGAAGTCTTACGTTTCCGGTATAATGCGCCTTATCTTCCACAGGAGATGCAGTGCATGCGTCAGTATACCGGGCCTTTTTTCCGAACCAGCCTGCTGCTAGCCGTGTCATGGCTCGCCATCTTGGGCCTGACCGCCTGTGCTCCATCTTCCGCTTCGATCCAACGCGCGACTTATAAGGCCGTGCCGTTGAAGGGCGATCCGCTTATCACGTTCAGCACCACTAACGATACGCTGCTGATCGACATCACCAGCCCCACCGGCATCGGCAGTGCGTCAATCGAAAAGACGTCCGGCCAGTGGCAAGGCAAGATCGTCATCCGGTTACGCGTGAAGGGTCTGGAGAGCTTCAAGTTTCAATACGCGGACACCATTATCGATGTGACCGTATCCAGTCACGGCGACAATGCTGTACGTGAAGTGTACGAGCAGCCGGGCAAGATCGGCACGGTCAGCGCCGGCGATCCGTACTGGATCGCCGTGACGCCGGGGGAAGGCTATTTCGATCTCGAAGTGCCGGCCGATTTTCTAACGAGCGGGGAGAACCAGTTCACCATCGAGTGGATTGACTTCTATCGTTGAGAGCAGAATATCCTCCCGGAGGCTGCCAGCCTCCGGGAGGGTTCCGGTTTCTCGCAATCGTTCAGTCTTGCGCCGTTTTCTGACTTGCAGCAACCTGCCCCAGAAACATCGCTACCACCTCGGCTATCTTGTCCCGATTAGGCAGTAACACCTGCCCGCCTTGCGGCGTGATATAGGGCTGAATCATCGTCTCGTCGATGCGATAGCTGTGGATATTCTCGCGCGGAATCTGGCTCCACTTCTTGGCCAGTGAAAGGATTTCCGGCAGGGTGAGATCAGTCTGCACGGAATCGCTGACCGCATTCAACACTTCCGGCACGCGGCTAAGCGATCCGATACTTACGGCCTTGTCGCGAATGGCCAACATCACTTGCTGCTGGCGCTGCAACCGCCCAAAGTCACTATCGCCGTGGCGCGTGCGCACATACTTCAAGGCCAGGTCGCCGTCCATGTGAACGCGCCCGGCTGGAATCTGAAGCAACTCAGTGCCATAATCGGGTGTGGGATATTCGTAGTCGACGATCTCCTGCGGCACATCGATCTCTACGCCGCCGACCGCATTCACGATCCCCTTGAATCCCTCGAAGTCGATCACGGCGTAGCGTTGCAGCGGAATACCGAAATTGTACGTGACGGTCTGCTCGGCAAAGCCCGGCCCGCCGCCCGGTAGTTCGTTCACCTCGCCCCAGAAATAGGCCGTGTTGATGCGCTGCTGCTCGTTGTAACCGGGCAGGGGAACATACAGGTCGCGCGGGATGGAGAGCATGGCCGCCGTCTTGCTGATCGGTTCGATCGTGACCAGCGTCATCACGTCAGTGCGGCTGGCGCCCTCTATTAGCTTGTCGCGCGCATCGATGCCCAGCAACAAGATCGTCACGCGGCCATTATCCGGCGCAGGCCACACATCCTGTTCGGTCACGATCACCTGCGCCATCTGCCCGATGGAGCTGATGGTTTCCTGCAAATTGCGCCCCAGCCAGCGATCGCGCAGGGCCAGCAAAGTGCCGGGGCCGATCGAAGTCAGCACCAGACTCAGGCTGACGCACACCAGCACGATCAGCGCGAGTGCGCCTGTAAGCACATACAACCCGATCGGCTTACGGTGGCCCGATCGGCTAATCGCCGCAGCTTGAATGCGCGGCGAGGGCTGCGTCTCCTGCGGCAGCGTGTGAGAGATATTCGGATGAGAACTCCAGACGGGATCTTGTTCAGGCATAATGACGTGATTCTACAATGGTTGTTGCAAAACAAAAAACGCCGCCCGTCTGAGGGGCGGCGCCGCGCTTCAGCGGTTAGGCCAACTTCAAACCCTTGAACTCCTGCACCTGCCCGCGAATTCCGCGCTCGGTCGGCAATCGCTCGATGCTGGATGCACCGAAGAAGCCGTTGATGCCCGGCATGCGTAGCAACGACTTGCCCACTTGATCGGGTTCATCAAACGGGCCGCCGTGGCAGATGACCAGGATGTCTTTGCGTACTGTGCGTCCCGCTTCCGCGATGGCCATCACGCGCTCGATCGCTTCGTCGAGCGTGAAGGCAACCGCTGCGCCGATCGTTCCCGCCGTGGTCAGGCCGACGTGCGCCACCAGCTGATCGGCGCCCGCCTGCGCCATCGCCTTCGCCTGATCGACGTCAAACACGTACGGCGAAGTGAACAGATCAATCTCGTGGGCCAGACGGATTGTTTCGATTTCTTTATCGTAGCCCATACCAGTCGCTTCCAGATTGGCGCGGAAGTTGCCATCGATCAAACCGACGGTGGGAAAATTCTGCACGCCGCTGAAGCCTATGTCTTTGAGTTGTTTCAAGAACACTGGCATCAAGCGGAACGGATCGGTGCCGTTGACACCCGCCAGCACCGGCACGTTCTTCACGATGGGCAGCACCTCGGCGGCCATCTCCACGACGATGCCGTTTGCATCGCCGTAGGACAGCAGCCCTGCCAGCGATCCGCGTCCTGCCATGCGATAGCGTCCGCTATTGTAGATGATGATCAGATCGCAGCCACCGGCTTCGGCCATCTTGGCCGAGATGCCCGTGCCCGCGCCGCAGCCGACGATGGGCTTGCCAGCCGCATTCTGCGCGTGTAATCGCTTCAAGATCTCTTCGCGTGGAACTGCCATGATGTCCTCCAAGATGTAGACCTCGCAGGTTTTGCGAAGCACCCCGGAACGAAGTGACGTGGGCAAAACCTGCGAGGTCCTGCTGTCACTACTTCAACATCTCCAGCAACGTCTGGGCAACTTTGCCGGAGAATTCCGGATCGTTGATGTTGTGATCTATTTCGATTATGGGAATGCCGGGCTTGAGATTCCGTTTGATCGCGTCGTAGCATGCCCGATCGGCTTCTGGATCCCAGAATTGACCACCTGGGCTATCGAGTTGTGAGACACCCTGCAACGGCAACAGAATCGCCACGGGGGCAGTCGCCGCGTTCGCAGCGGCAGCGATCATCTCGCCCATCTTCACATTCTCTTCGACGTTGGTGCGCATCAGGGTCACGTTGGGGTTCCACTGATACAGGTTTCGTCCCTTGTATTTTTCCGGCACGGTCTCAATGCCCCAGAAGTTGGCCATATCGACGCAGCCGGGAACGAGCACGGCGGGGATGCCCGCCTTGGAAGCCGCCCAACATCGATCCGGCCCGGCGCTGAGCACGCCGCCGCACACTTCGTCGGCCAGTTCGGTCGTGGTCATATCCAGCGATGCGGCGATCAAGCCATCAGCTATCAGACTCTCCATCGTTTGGCCGCCTGTGCCGGTGGCATGAAAGACCAGCACCTCGTAACCGTTCTGCTCCAGGATGCCGCGCGCGTGATCGACGGCCTGGGTCGTGTTGCCGAACATCGAAGCGACGATCAGCGGCTTGTCCTCCGTCGCTTTGGGTACACTCATCCCGATCATGCCGGCGATGGCCCCGGCGGCATTCGTGTAGATGTCGCGGCTGATGCGATTGAATCCGGCGACATCGACGATGGACGGCATGAATGTGATGTCCTTTGTGCCCGCGTAGGCGCTGACATCGCCGCCGCCGATGGTCGAGACCATCAACTTCGGCACGCCCACCGGCAACGTGCGCATGGCCCTGGTCGCCAGGGAAGTGCCGCCGCTGCCGCCCATGCTGATGATGCCGTCGAGTTGGCCACTGTCAAACAACTGCCGCACAATGACGGCCAGGCCGTCGGCCATGGCTTTCATCGCTTCATCTTTGTGATCGCCGAAGCGGAAGCGTTCCAGATCGCCACCGCCGGCTGCGGCAACCGTGCTCCGGCTGATGTCCGGCTCGAAAGTCGGTTCGCCCAGCACACCGAAGTCGACCACGATTGTCTTGAGGCGTTTTTTCTTGAGCAGCGCTTTCACGTAGGCAAACTCTTCGCCTTTCGTGTCCAGCGCGCCGACCATGACGATTGTTTTAGCCATGTGGGTCTCCTGTGAGAAAAAGTGTGGGTGATGGAGGTGTGAAACCTGATACGTGATGCGTAATACGCGACGACATGATAGTACATTCTACGCGGAGGCGCAACTATGCGACAGCGCAGGGAAAACGTCAACCGGCACGAAACCATAATCTTTCCTGCTCTCAATCTCTCTGTCTCTCTATCTCGTTGTCCAGTATAATCGGCGCGGGACTGAATGAAGGAGGCAGCATGGTCATCAGCAAGAAACTCACATTGCAGACGAACGGCAACGGCAACACGATCGACATTACCCCCGGCGTCGAACGAGCGATCAAAGAAACGCAGTTGGCTAGCGGCGTCGTGACGTTGTTTGTTGTGGGATCGACTGCCGCCTTGACCACAATCGAGTACGAAGATGGTGCGGTGAACGATCTGAGTCGCGCGATCGAGCGGATCGCGCCGCGCGGGATGGAGTACGAGCATCACCTGCGCTGGGGCGACGACAACGGTCACAGCCACGTCCGAGCGGCTTTGGTCGGCCCGTCGCTCAGCATCCCCTTTGTCGGCGGCCGCCTCACGTTGGGGACGTGGCAGCAAATCATCCTCATCGATTTTGACACGCGCCCGCGTCAGCGCGAGGTGGTGGCGCAGATTCTCGGCGAGTAGAGGTGATGTGGCGACTGTAATGCCGTGGTTGAACGTACTCATGTATTATGACACAATGCGCTGAATATGAGAATATCCTAAAAAGTTTTACAAAATAGTATTTTTATATTGACAAAACTATAGATTTGTGTTATAATCCATTTCATACTCTGAGAATGTTTTCAAGAGATGAATGGGAACCAAATAGACTGCGAAGTGAATGGCTAAATGGATCGATACATGTGGCTGAAGCCAAGATTGGCTAAAGACGATGATGTTTTGAAGGAAGTGGCAGTCCGTAGAAGTAAGATCACCAATCTAAGACCAAGGAGATAAGGAAATGAAAAAGAAGTTGGTATTGTTGGTAGCGGTATTGGCACTGGCGTTGGCTTCGGCAGTTCCGGCCCTTGCGACAAATCGCGGAAATGGCACGGTAACGGTGATTCACGGTGTTCCTGGTTTAGTGGTGGATGTGTATGTCAATGGCGCTTTGACGCTCCCGAATTTTGCACCGGATACCGTCACAGATCCGCTGAGCCTGCCTGAAGGACAGTATGACATCGTGATTGTGCCGGCTGGTGGTGATCCGGCGAACCCGGCGATTGCGGGATCAGCCTTCTTACCGGCGCGTGCAAATGTATCGATTATCGCCCACCTCACTGAGACGGGCGCCCCAACGTTATCCGTATTTGTGAATGACCTTAAGGGTATTAAGCCGTGGGAATCTCGGCTGGTTGTCCGCCACACGGCGGCAGCACCGGAAGTTGATGTGAAGTTGGCTCGGCAGTTCTTTAAGCGAACTATCCCCATTGGGACGTTAAGTGGTCTGTCCAATGGTGAGGAAGGCATGAAGGACGTTATCTTCGGACGTGTTAGCGCGGGACTGACTCTACCGGGCAGCCATGAAATCATCTTTGGCCCCGCGACGCTCAGCCTGAAGGCCCGCACCGTCACGATCGTCTATGCCGTCGGTGTGTTCGGCGAGGATTCTTTCAAGCTTCTCACCCAGACGATTCGGACATCACATGGCTGGAAGATGCACGACAGCACCGATGAGACTCAGTAGCTAGACTCAGCTCACCATCCGATACACCGGATTGTCCGATCTGCCGACAATCTGGTACAACCAAATATTACCGCGAGGCCCGACCATGACGATCGGGCCTTTGTGGTTTTATCGGCAGCCCATCATCCGAGATGATTGATGGTCGCTACACGCTCACATTTGGATCGAACATCTTGGCGTGTTCATCTAGCGCAAACCGATCGGTCATCCCGGCGATATAGTCACACACCGCGCGTTGTAAACCTTCGCTGTCGATACGCTCCTGCGCCGAACGCGGCAGTTGCCCTGGCTCGGCGACATATGCTCCAAAGAGTTCACCCAGCAACCGATCAGCCTTCATCTGCATGCGGATCACACGCGTGTGCCGGTACATGCGCTGGTAGAGAAAAGTCTTCAGGCCGCGATTGATCTGCTTTTGCGCCTCGCTGAACCCGATGAGATTATGATCGAGCAGCTGCACATCCTCCGCCGATTGCACCCCGGCGATAGTCATGCGATCTTCGGTGGCATTGACTACATCCGTCACCTCGATGCCGATCAGGCGGCGGATCAAGCGATGCCGCCACAGATCGTCGAAGCCTGTGCCGTCCCAGCCCACACTCCGTTTCAAGCGTTCCCATAGTTCCAGCCCGTCCAGATCGGCGGGCGCGATCAACCTTGCGCGCAGGCCGTCGTCCAGATCGTGGGCGTTGTAGGCGATCTCGTCGGCGGCGTTAGCGATCTGCGCTTCCAGCAGGCCGCGCTTGTGTGGCTCAAAGCTTCGCGCCGAACTCACATCGTATTCGGTCTCGTGCTTGACAATGCCCTCGCGCACCTCGTAAGACAGGTTGAGACCGGGAAAGTCGGGATAGCGCCGCTCGAGCGTTTCGACCACGCGCAACGATTGTTGATTGTGATCGAAGCCGCCGTGATCTTTCATCAACATATCCAACGCGCGTTCGCCAGAGTGTCCAAACGGCGGATGGCCGATGTCGTGCACCAGGCATACGGCCTCCGTCAGATCTTCATTGGCGCCCAACGCCCGCGCCAGGGTCCGGCCGATCTGTGCCACCTCCAGGGTGTGCGTCAAACGCGTGCGATAGTAATCGCCTTCCGTGTTGACGAAGACCTGCGTTTTGTACTCCAGCCGCCGGAACGCCGTGGTGTGAATGATGCGATCGCGATCGCGTTGATAGGCGGTGCGATAGGGATGCTCATCCTCAGCGTACACGCGTCCGCGTGCGTCGCGGCTGTGCATGCCGTAAGGAGCCAGGGCATTGTCTTCGATCTGTTCGAGACGTTCGCGAGTGAAGAGCATGGGAGCCTCCGTGATGCAATTGCGCTTGACATCTTTCGCTTTACTTCTGCCGTATTAAGCGCGACGAATTTGCCAGAATGCCGATGTCCGGCAATGATTGCGCCGCCGCCGCCAGAACCGGCGGCAGAATTCCGAAGGCGGCCAACGTCAACCCGATCGCGTTGTACCCCACCGTGAAGGCCAGATTGCCCTTCACCACGCGCATCGTGCGCCGGGCGATCTGCACCACGCGGGGCACCAGTGTCCAATCGTCACGCAGCAGCGCGATGTGCGCCGCCTCGATTGCCACATCACTGCCCGCCGCGCCCATCGCCAGGCCGATGTTTGCTTGTGCCAGTGCGGGCGCGTCGTTCACGCCGTCGCCCACCATGATGACGACGTGACCCTGCGCCTGGTACTCTTTCACGATGGCGATCTTATCCTCGGGCAGCAGATTGGCGCGATGTAGCACGCCGATCCGTTGGGCCAGCGTGGAGGCGGTACGTTCGTTGTCGCCGGTCAGCAGCTCGATGCGCTGCAGGCCGAGTGAGCGAAGTGCTTCAATTGCAGCAGGAACTTCAGGGCGCAGCGTATCTGCCGCCGCGAACACGCCGATCAGGCGCTCATCCTGTGTGACGTACAACAGGGTCTTGCCCTGCGCTTCAAATTCAGTCGCGCGAGGCAAGTTGTCTACCTGTCGTGCGAACCGCCGATTTCCAACAGCAATTACGCTGCCATTCACCCGTGCGCGCACGCCCAGGCCAGGGATGGCTTCAAAATCGCGCGGCTCAAGTAGCTCAATATTTTGCGCCTGCGCAGCGGCGCGTATTGCTTCGGCAAGCGGATGCTCTGAATATCTTTCAGCTGATGCGGCCAGTTGCAGCAGGTCGGCACGCGATGTGCCGTATTCCACACGGTCTGTGATCTGTGGTTGTCCCAGCGTCACGGTGCCCGTCTTATCGATCAGCAGCACGTCTGCCTGCGCCAGTGCTTCGAGATACTTGCCGCCCTTGATCAACAAGCCATGTTTAGCCGCCGCGCCGATCGAGGCAAGCATGGCGATGGGGGTCGCCAGCGCAAACGAGCAAGAGCACGCCACCACCAGCACGGCACACGTCGCCAGCGGATCGCGGCTGATCAGCAGCGTCAACGCCGCAATGCTTGCCACCACGGGCAGGTAGTACGCCGAGAATTTATCGGCCACGCGCTGTATGTCGGCCCGCTGAGCTTCGGCTTCCTCTACGAGTTTGATGACACGCCCGAAGGTTGTATTTGGTCCGACGTAAGTCGTCTTGATGCGCAGGCTGCCGAGCTGCGCGAAGGTGGCTGCGTAGACATGCGTGCCGGGTCCCGCTTCCCCGGGGAGGGATTCGCCCGTGATGGCGGCTTGATTGATCGTGGCGCGCCCGTCGATCACCTCGCCGTCGACTGGAATCATCTCGCCGGGTCGCACGCTGACAACATCGCCTGGCTGCACCTGATCGATCGGGACTTCACGCTCAGCGCCGTCTTCTACAATCCGTGCGATCTGCGGCGCCAGTGCGGTGAGGTCTGTTACCGCGCGGCGTGCGCGTTCGGTGGTGAAGTGTTCGGCGTAATCGCCGACGCGCATGAAGAATACCACGATGGCGGCAGTGGCCCACTCGCCCACTGCAACAGCGGCCAGCATGCCCATGGTCATCAGCGTGTGCGAGATGACCTGACGATGAAGTGTCGCGCGGATCACATTGCGGAAAATGGGTAAGCCGGCTACAACGATCAATAGCGCCCAGATCGGCCAGGGAATGAGCTCGGTGAGTTGTTCAAATAAGCCCAGCCATTCACCGACGACGACGATGAACAGCACGGCAAAGAATACGACGCCGAACAGCATGAGGACTTGCCGTGAATAGCCACGATAAAGCGCAGCGGATCGATCGGGCGGCAGAGATCGATCGGATACGGTGTAACCCGCCTCTGTGACCGCGTCACTGATCGTCGTGAGATCGACCTGTTGAGGATCGAAGCGCACGATCGCTTTCTCGGATGCGAGGAAGACGTCTACTTGATCCACACCGGGGAGGGCCGCGATGGCGTGCTGCACGTGCAAGGTGCATTCCGTGCAGTCCATGCCGCTGATGGGAACCTCCAGAGTCTGGGTGGTCTGTGCCATAGTGTGCGGCGCCATGATCGTCGCTGTGCTCTGCCAGATCGTGTGCCAACATTTCGGCTTGATGCGCGACTGCCGCGATCCGTAACTGCCGTTAAGGCGTAGGCGTCGCGAACGGCGCCGTTTGATACATCTGCCGCCGCATGCGTTCGGCCAGCTGCCCATCGTTGAGCTGCCCTGCAATCCACATCTGCAACTCCGGCCCGGTCAGTTCAAGAATCAGGCGCACGTCGGGCCGGCCTTCAGGATCGGGCACATCTACGCGGATCAAGTTATATGGCCCGCAGCCCATGGTCGCGAGTCGGGTCGTGGCGCTAAAGACATCCCAGGCCTGCGCGCTTGAGCCGTTGACGGTGACGAGCAGGGCTTCGCGCGTGATGGACACAGACGAGGCAACGCCCTGCTGGCGAAAGACCAACGCCGCGTTGGCTTCACACGGTGCGCCGAGATCCGGCCAGGCGAGTCGCTGGGGTGATTGGTCGGTGAACAACGCGACAAGGGCAGCGATGAAAATGAAAGCGATGATCGTTACCGCAGCGATCAGTGCAAGACGTTGTTGGCGGGTCAGCGAGTGCAGCATGGCTCCATCATAACACGCCCCTATTGACCCCGCAATCGATCCAGCAGTTCCGTGAGATCCAGAGGATAAGGCGCTTCTACGTGAAGCCGTTGGTGTGTCGCGGGATGATCCAACTCGATTGATTGAGCGTGCAAGGCTGTGTGTGCGAGGAGAACCACCGCGTCTTTGCCGCCGTAGAGCACATCACCGGCCAGCGGCAGATCGATCGCAGCGAGGTGCGCGCGGATTTGATGTGTGCGCCCGGTTTCCGGCCGGGCTTCGATCAGCGCGTGCTGCGCAAAGCGTTCGATGACGCGGACGCGCGTGACAGCGGGTTTGCCGCGCTGCCGATCGACCGCGGTGCGATGGCGGCGATCGCCGTCGGGACGCAGCGGGAGATCGATCATGTGCTCGTCCCACGCGGGCACGCCGATCGTGATCGCGTGATAGACTTTGCTGACTTCGTGTGAATCAAAAGCGATATTCAGCGCCCGATGGATCTCTGCCGATCGCGCGAAGACGATTGCACCGCTGGTGTCCTTATCCAGTCGATGAACCACCCACACTCGCCTGTACTGCTGCTTCACTAGATTGATCAGGCACGGCGCACTCTTGTCGTACCCATCGGGCAGCGTAGGCAGGCCCGCCGGCTTATTCACGACGAGAAGATGATCATCTATGAAGAGAATGGAGAGATCAAAGGTCATATGGCATCTTGCTCTTTCACCACCACTCCCAGCAAACTAACGACCTGCACGGCCTGTGTCGGGTCGACGATGGCGCCTTTCAATTCCGGCGCGCCGACCTGCATCCCGTTGATGATCGATCCCCGCAAGTCTGCACCAGCCAATTTGCTGCCGCGCAGATCGGCATGAGTCAGATCGCAGCGCTGAAAGACGGCGTTGGTGAGATCGGCTTCGGTGAAAATGACTTCGTGCAGATTGCAGTTCTCAAAGCGCGCGGCCTTGAAGGTGGCCGAAGCAAAGATCGCACCCTCCAGCGTGCAGTCGTGAAAGACGACATCTTCACAGCGAACTTCGACAAGTTGCAGGCCCAGCAGGCGACAGCCATTGAATGTGACCCGCTGCAGGCGGGCCTGTTCGGCATCGGCTCCGGTCAGATCGCAGGCCTCCAGCTGCACGTCGAGCAGGCGCAGTTTGGGCAGGCGAGACTGCGTGAAATTCACGCGGCGCAGCAGTGCTTGCTCAAAGATCACCGACGCAGCAACCTGCTTTGCCAACTCGCCGCCGGAAACAGCCACCGCAACGTATTCCGCGTGATTTTCTAGCGTTGTGATCGTTGCGGCAGTCGGGTTCCTGGGCAGACGCGGCGTTTGGATTCCTTGTTTAGTCGAAGATTTCATAGATCATTGCTCATTGGTCATTGCTCATTGTTCGTTTGCCCCTGTTAGTATACAATCAGCGCGAATCCTCAACAAATGGAGCAATCCTCATGCCCAAACTGGAGCAGGTGAAGCTGGCCGTCATCGGGGGGAGCGGGCTGTACAACATCGAGGCGTTGACGGACGTCAAGGAATACAAAATCAAGACGCCGTTTGGCGATCCGAGTGACGCGATTGTGGTAGGTACATTGGCCGGGCAGCAGGTGGGCTTCCTGCCGCGTCACGGGCGCGGACATCGCATTCTGCCGACGGAGGTGAATGCGCGGGCGAACATCTATGCGCTGAAGATGCTGGGTGTGGAGCGTATTCTATCGGTCAGCGCGTGCGGCAGCCTGCGTGAGGAATTTGCGCCCCAGCACATTGTGATTCCCGATCAGTTGTTCGATCGCACGCGGGGCCGCGCCCTCACGTTCTTTGGCAACGGCATCGTAGCGCACATCGGATTGGCCGATCCGTTTTGTCCGCACTTCAGCGAATTGGTCTACGAAGCTGTGCAACAGACGGGTGCAACCGTGCACAAGGGCGCAACCCTGGTCACGATTGAAGGGCCGCGTTTCAGCACCAAGGCTGAGAGCAGTTTGTTTCGACAGTGGGACATGGGCATCATCGGTATGACGGCGATCCCGGAAGCGAACCTGGCGCGCGAGGCCGAGATGTGCTATTGCTGCATGGCACACGTCACCGATTACGATGTGTGGCACGTGGAGGAAGAACCGGTGACGGTGACGATGGTCATCGAGCGCCTGCTGGCCAACGTCGATGTGAGCAAGCAGGCCATCGTCAACCTGCTGTCGGCGCTGCCCGCCGAGCGGCACTGCGCCTGCGAGCATGCGCTGCGCGATGCGCTGATCACCGATCGGGCTGTGATCCCTGATCGGGTGAAGCGCGATCTGGCGCCCATCATCGGCAAGTACATCCCGGCAGCTCAGGTTAGGCAATCGGGTGTGAAGAAGACAGCTCGTAAGATATGAAGATGACAGGGTGACAAGGTGACAGCGTGATCTCGCAGTCTGTTGTCTCTAACAAGCCGTCAGGAATTACGGATCAGCAGTCACAAGCTACGCGCGCATGGTTGAGCGCTTCGTCGACGATCATCACACGAGAGCGAGTGCTGTTGCTGCTGGCCGGATTGTTCACTGCGACCGGACTGATCTTGCTGGCGCTCGTTCGAACGCAGAGCGCTGCCGCCGATGTTTTGAGTCATGTGTCGCCGCGTCTCGACGTGATCTGGCTGGCGCTGGCGTTTCTGGTCTGGACGGCGTGCTTCACGGCGATTCACTTTTTCCTGGATCGCTATCACCGCGAGCGCGATGAGCTGCTGCTGCCCCTGGCGGCAGTGTTGACCGGCCTGGGGTTGATCGAGATTGCGCGCCTCGCGCCGAATTTCCTGCCGCGCCAGTTGGGCTGGCTGGGCCTGTCAAGCGTGGTGCTGGTGGTGGTGTTGAAAGCGCCGCCCGATCTGAAATGGCTGCGACGCTACAAATACACCTGGCTGTTGGTTGGCTTACTGCTGCTGGCGCTCACGTTTATCGTCGGCGTGAATCCCGAAGGGGCAGGGCTGACGCTGTGGCTGGGGGGACCGCTGGGTGTGTTCTTTCAGCCGGCCGAATTGTTGAAGCTGTTGTTTGTGGCTTACCTGGCGGCTTATCTGGCTGAAAAGCGCGAGGTCGCACGCAGCCTGGGCGTGCATCCCGAACATCCTCATTATCTGACGCTGCCGTACCTGATGCCCTTACTGGCGATGTGGGGCGTGGCGCTGATTCTGCTGATGGCGCAGCAGGACCTGGGTGCGGCGGTGCTCTTGTATCTGTCGTTCTTGATCATGCTGTATCTGGCCAGCGGACAACTGCGCTATCTGGCAATTGGCGGAGCACTGTTGGTGGTGGCCGCGATTGGGGGTTACTGGTTGATCGGGCGGGTGCAGGGCCGCATCGACACGTGGCTCAATCCGTGGGCCGATGCCGCCGGATCATCGTATCAGATCGTGCAGTCGTTGATCGCGCTGGCCAGCGGCGGCAAGATCGGGCAGGGGTTAGGGCAGGGCTGGCCGGATGTCATTCTGCCCGCGGCGCATACCGATATGCCCCTGGCGGCGATCGGCGAGGAGCTGGGTATCATCGGCACGTTGGGTGTGGTGGCCTGCTTCGCGATCTTCACCGTGCGCGGCCTGCGCATCGCCTCGATCGCACGGACGACCTTCGGGCGTTTGCTGGCCGCCGGGCTGGTGTCGTTGATCGGCTTGCAGGCCTGGATCATCATGGCGGGCAATGCGAACCTGGCGCCGTTGACGGGCGTGACGCTGCCCTTTGTCAGTTACGGCGGCAGTTCGCTGCTGATGAGTTTCATCATTCTGGGCCTGCTGCTGCAGATTTCGGCCGATCGAGATTGAGAGTGGTATTGGGCTTTGGAAAACATGAGCGAACCTAAGAAGCGCTGGGTGGAAAACCGCAGCATGCGTCTGGCCCTGTCCAGCACAGAATCGACGCTGGGCAGCAATGGATATCACGCCATGATTCACGTGGCCGGCCTGCAGCACTTGCTCGATGCGCCGCCGCCCGACAATACCAAACTCGAAACACCCGGCGAGGATTTTTCCGCGCTGCTGACCGGCATCTTGAACATGTACGGCGAAGTTCCCACGCGCGGCTTGTATCGCCGTTGGGGCGCGACCTTTGGCATGGCGGCGATCCGGCGTCGTCCCGGCGCGTTGCTGCTCAAACCGCTGCTGGCAGTCTTTCCGCTGCAACGCCGCGTGCGTACGCTGCTGAACAAGCTGGTGAATGAAGCGAACGCGGCGCGCGGCGAGACGCTGCACACGCTGACGGACAAGCGCGACCAGTATGTGCTGACGTTTCAGGACTGTCTGTACTGCGCGGGCCTGCAGCCCGCCGAAGCGATCTGCTATCCCATCGTCGGCACGATCGAAGCCGTACTCAAGTGGGGCACGGGCCGCGACTTCATGGTGCGTGAAGTGAAGTGTTCCGCGCGCGGCGACCAGGTTTGCGTCTTCGAGATCGATAAACAACCGCTGAATGTCTAAATCCCTGCAACGCACGGCTGCGGCTTTTCTGCTGGCGTTCTTGTTGCTGGCGCTGGCTTTGGGCCGCTGGTCGATCGCTTCCTCCGATCTGATTGTGCGCGACGATAATCCGCGCCGCGTCTTCGAAGAGCAGTTAATTCAGCGCGGCTCGATTTTCGATCGCAACGATCAGGTACTGGCCGAGACCGTGCCGCAAAGCGACACGCTGGTACGCCGCTATCCCTTTGTCGCCGCGGCCTCGCTGGTGGGCTATGTCTCGATCAACTACGGAGCCGCGGGCGTGGAAGAAGCGCTCGATCGGGTGCTGCGCGGCCCGCGTGATTTTCTCGATCAACTGCTGCATCAGCGCCAGAGCGGGCAGGATGTCCGCACCACGCTCGATTCGCGCGCGCAGCAAATCCTGTCTAATCGGTTGACGCAGCCCGGCGCGGCGATCGTGCTGTCTTTGCCCGACGGTGCGATCACCGCGTTGGCCAGTCATCCCTCGTTCGATCCCAACACGCTCGATCAAGATTGGAAGACCCTGTCCACGGATCCGGCTGCGCCGCTGTTGAATCGCGCCACGCAGGGCCTGTATCAACCGGGCGCGATCTTCCAAACGGTGCTGCTGGCCGATGCGATCGAGCGCGGTGTGATGCTGACCGAGACGCTCGCGCAACCCGATCGGCCGGTGACGCTCGATCGGTTGACGTTGAACTGCGCGCGAAATGACGCCTCACCGGCGACGTTGATCGACGCGTATGCGCAGGCCTGCCCCGCGCCCTTTGCCGATCTCGCCGCGCAACTCACCTCCGGCGATCTGTTCGCGCTCACGCAGAAATGGAAACTCGATCAGCCGCCGAGCCTGGAGATTCGCACCTCGGCCGCGCCCACGCTGACCACCGATCTGAGCACAACGCTGGCCTTGCAGGCTTATGCGCTGGGGCAGGGTGAATTGACGATCTCGCCGCTGCGCATGGCGCAGGTCGCCGCCACCATCGGCAACAACGGCTTCATGCCGGCGGCCTTCGTGGTGAAAGACGTGCAGTCGCCCGACGGCCAGTGGCAGCCCTATGCCAACTCGGCGGAAACGCCCGCGCCCATCATCGATCCGACTGTGGCGCGTGCTATTTTGCAGGCCATGCGCGTGCAGGGCAGCAGCGCGGGACACGGCGGCGCGGCCTTCAGCGGAGAGCGCCGGCATTCGTGGTTCATCGGCCTCGCCCCGGCGGATCAACCCAGGTATGCCATCGCCGTGCTGCTGGAAGATGCGGCCAATGCGACAGATGCGGAAGACATCGGGCGCGGGGTGTTGGAGGAGTTGATCGTCGCGCCGTGACCAGTACGGTCGTGGCACTGCGCGGCAAGAAGTAAGTTGCTAAATGCCAAGCGTAGTTTCTGTCCGAAAAGTGGCAGGCCGGGCTCCCACACTGCACTGCACGCACGAAGTCCCCGCAGCGAAGCGGAGCGCGAGTGGGTGCATGTGTGCCCGGCAGATTCGCGGCGTGGGAGCCGTCGCTGCTCAGTGCGCTAGATTTGGCAGACTATCAGTGGGCGGAATGAGAAGACCTTTTGACAACGGCTGTCAATTAGAGCGGCTGTTCCGGCGGGACAAACACATAGCCAAGGCCGGGTCTGGTTTGAATGTATTCGGGATGGCGCGAGTCTTGTTCGATTTTTCGCCGCAGGCGGTGAATGGCCTGGCGGATGAGCTTGTCACAATCATCGCAGCCCGGCCCCCAGACATTCTCCGCCAGGTGATTGGGCACAAAGACGCGCCCCGGCTGCTTGACCAATTCGCACAACAGGCGGTATTCAGTCGGCGTGAGTTCGGCTTCTTGTCCGCGGACAAACACGCGCTGCTGCGCAAAATCGATCCGCAGGTCGCCGGCCTGAAAACTCGCATCAGAAGGCAGCCCTTCCGAAAATTCAACTCGGCGCAGCGCCGATCGTACCCTGGCCAGGAGTTCAGGGACACTAAACGGCTTGGTGATGTAATCGTCGGCGCCCAGATCGAGGCCCAGCACTTTGTCGGCCTCTTCGGCCATCGCGGTGATCATGATGATGGGGACCGTGGAAAACTCACGAATGCGGCGGCAGGCTTCGTAGCCGTTCATGCCGGGCATCTTAATGTCCAGCAGCACCAGACTGGGCTGTTCGGTGGCGGCCAGTTCAACGGCCCGTTGTCCATCCGAAGCCGTAACGACATGATAGCCTCTGGCTTCCAAATTGGTTTGGATGGCCCAGATGTACCGGGGTTCGTCCTCTGCCACCAGAATGCGAACATTGTCCTTATTCATCGCGCATCCCTTGATTCGAGATTATGAGTAACTGCTGTTGCAAGAGCATTCGGCCTAGCGTGAGTGAATCAGCCGCTGGCAGCCGATCAAGCCTCGATCGGCAGTGTGAAGCAAAACGTGCTGCCTGCCCCCGATTGGCTCTCGACCCAAATGCGTCCGCCATGCGCCTCCACGATACCCTGGCAAACGGCCAACCCTAGACCGGCGCCGCGCATGCGCCGGGTGACATCGTTCTCCACGCGATGGAAGCGCTCGAAGATGCGCCCCCACTCCTCGCTGGGGATGCCGATGCCCTCATCGCTGATCGAAAACAGAATCTGCGACTCGTCCTGATAACCCTGCACCGTGATCGTCCCACCCTCTGGCGAATACTTGATGGCGTTATCCAGCAGATTGCGCAGCACCTGTTCGATGCGTCTGGTATCTGCGGTGGTCACGAGTGATTCATCGGGCAGATCACCCACCAGACGGTGCTGGGCAGACAGCGTCTCCATGGTCTGGATGACATTTCGAGTGAGTTGGCTGAGGTCGGTCGTCTGCTTATCCAGCCGGAGGCGTCCGCTCTCCATCCGGCCCAGGTCCAACAAGTGCTCGACGATGCGCTCGAGCTTAGTTGTTTCTTCGTCAATGCCGTGCAAGAATTTGCGCTGCGTCTTGCGATCGAATTCGGCATCCTCCATGAGCAGCGACGAACACGAGATTTTGATCAACCCCAACGGCGTCCGCAATTCGTGCGACACGTTGGCGATGAGCTCTGACCGCAAGCGATCGACTTCTCGCAAGATTTTCACTTCAGCCGCCTGCTGGGCCAACCGCGCATTCTCCACGGCGATGCCGATCTGGTGTCCGATCGTTGTCAGGAGCTGGACTTGATTGGGGTTCAACGCACGCGGGCTGCGGCTTATCCCGCCCAATACCCCCAGCACATTGTCCTTCGAGCTAATCGGCACTCCGGCCAGGGTCACCGCTAGATCGGGTTGATGATCTTCCATCCTGCGCCGGACAAGATGAAGAATACTGCCCATCTCAAAGCGCCCGTCTGCCTCAGTCGTCCTGTTCGTTTGACCCTCGTCCAGCTTCATTGTTTCGAGAGTTTCGACGGCCGGCGCCGGTATGCCGCGTTGCGCGACCAGGGTCAGGGTACTGCCGTCGTCTTCGAGCAGCTGCACCCAGCCGCCATCCATCTCCATCACTTTCACGGCGCGATCCAACGTGGCATTCAGAATTTGATCCAGGCCGGTAGATTGGCCGATTGTCGTGGCGATCATGTTCAGCGCAGCCAGGTCCTGGTTGCGGCGCTGGATTTCAGTTTCGGCCCGTTTGCGCTCGATGACTTCGGATTGCAGTGCCAGGTTGGCGCCCATCAGCTCGGCAGTTCGCTCGTGGACGCGCAGTTCCAATCCATCGTGAGCTTTGCGCAGCGCCTCCTCGGCCCGTTTGCGTTCGGTGATATCCTCGGAAATCCCCAGCAGATATTCGGGCCTGCCCTCGGAATCGAAAATCGGCACCTTCAGCGTATGCAAAATCCTCAGGCCACGATTGCGCGTTTGAATCGGCTCTTCGGCAAATTCCACCAGCTTGCCGCCAGCCAGCACTTCGCGATCTTTGGCGATGAAGTACTCGGCTTCTTCTTGCGGAAAAATGTCGTAATCGGTCTTGCCCAGCAGTTCCTCGTTCGAAAAGCCGACCAGGTCCAGACCGGCTTTGCTCCAGCGCACGAATTTGAGATCTCGCGCATCCTTAACGAAAATCATGGTGGGGATATTCTCGACCACGGAATCCAGAAAGGCTTGCGTACGGCTGGCCTGTTCTTCGGCACGCTTGCGTTCGGTGATGTCTTCCGAAATCCCCACCAGATAGTGTGGTTTTCCTTCTGCATCCATCACAGGCACTTTAATGGTGTGCAAGATGCGCAGCCCTTGATACCGGGTCTGAATCGGCTCCTCAGGAATATCCACCAATTTCCCGCTAGCCAACGCTTCGCGATCTTTGGCGACAAAGAAATCAGCCTCCTCTTTGGGGAAAAAGTCGTGGTCGGTTTTGCCGAGCATCTCCTCGTTGGAGTAACCCGTCGATTCCTGACCGGCGCGATTCCAGCGCACAAACTTCAGCCCCTGGGCTTCTTTCACAAAGATGGTGATGGGGATGTTTTCCACCACAGAATCCAGGAAGCGGGTGGTTTCCTCTAGTTGCGTGGCATGCTGCGCCAGGTCTTCTTCGGTGTGTTTGCGTTCCGTGAAGAGCCGGGCATTCTCGATCGCGTTAGCTAGCTGATCGGCCATGGTTTGCAGCGTGGTGACGTCTTCCTCAGCAAAGGCCGCCGGCTCAGCCGATTGGAACGTCATCGCCCCGATGGCTTGTCCCCGGCTGATGAGCGGTAGACCCAACTTTGAACGTGTGTCCGGCAGCGCGGGATTTTTCAACAAAGCCGCTTCTTCGCTGACGTGCTCTTCGATGTGAGACTGCCGATTCGCAATGCACCAACCCACTATCGAGTCGCCGCCGACTTCAATGCGGCGGCCTTCGACCATCATTTTCTGTCCGGCTTCCCCGGTGCCCCCGCGCAGCACAGCCCAGCGACCCGCCTCGTGGGCGAAATCGACCAGATAAAGGCCGACGTAGTACAGGCCAAACCGTTCGCGGGTTAGTTCCACCACTTGATGAATCAATTCGTCGGAATCCAGAATACTGCCTGTGGCACGCGAAACCTCCGCCGCCGCTTGCAACTGAAGGGCGCGGCGATCGAGCTTCTGGTTAGCTTGTTGCAGCAGCTGCTGCTGCGCCCGTTCGGTGGCAACGCGCTGCTCGATTTCCCAATTGGCGCGCTTGGACTGGCGGAAATATTCTTCCTGCTCGGTGATGTTCCGATAAATCATCACCGCCACGATTGGGGGCAGGATCAAGCCAGAGAGCAGCAGGATGATCAGGTTTCCGGTGTCATCTAACGGCGTAAACAATCGGGGGCTGACGTCCTGCATCAGGATGACACCCGCCACCTCCAGGCAGACGATCGCGATGGCGAAGCGCAGACAACCTTCTCTGCCCAGGAACAGCGTGGCCATCAGCAAAATGGCGGCAAACTCCCACACGGCGGCCAGCATCAGACTTGGAAACAAGAAAACGCTGAAAGCAGGGACGAGCAGAGTCGAGCCCAATGCGACATAGGCGCCTAGAACAGATTGGCTCTTTCGGCAGAAGATCGGATACAGCGCCGTACCCAGAGTGGACAACCCTAACAGGCCAGCCAAAACCAACAGTTGCGTGTACTGCTGGAATACCAGCCAAAGCCCGGCTGTCCCGATAGCAAAGACGCCAAGGCCCCACGCCATCGCTCTGGTATAAACCAGGGCAAACTGCTCCCGGCGATTGAGGATTTGGGTTTCGATTGAATTGTCTACGGTGGAGATGCTGGTCAGTGTGCTCATGGGCGCATCCTGAATCCAAGAGGGCTTACTGCGAGAGTACTATGCCACAGCGATCCAGCAGTGTCAAGCCATCCGCCGGGGTAGCGCTGTGTTTCAAAGCACTCACCTCCAGTGCAAATCGTGCTATGATGGAAGGGGCAGGAGTTAGTGTTCAAAGTCATGTCTACTTCGTTGTTGGCGACCAAGCTTCAGCCTTTCGTTGCGCGAGCACATCTGGTGGCGCGCCCGCGTCTGATCGAACGTCTGGATGCGGGGCTACGCGGCGATCGGGCACTGCTCTTGATCTCGGCCCCCGCCGGTTTTGGCAAGACGACACTGCTGGTGGATTGGCTGCGTCGCCAGTCATTGTCATTAGCCTGGCTCTCACTCGATGCCGGCGACAACGGTCCAGCGCGTTTCCTCTCGTACCTCAATGCTGCTGTGCAAAAAATCTATCCAGAAGCTGCCCAGGGTCTGGCGGCTGCACTGCATGCGGCATCACTACCCCAGATCGAACCGCTGCTGACCACGCTGGTGCACGAGATCGGTTCGTCAACCCAAACCGGCGTCCTGATCTTTGACGATTATCACGCTATCGAGTCGCCCGTGGTTCACGAAGCGGTGGCCTTTCTGATCGATCATCTGCCCCCGCAGGTGCATGTGATTATTGCCGGGCGCACCGATCCGCCGCTGCCCTTGTCGCAGCTGCGCGCGCACGACCGGCTGATTGAACTGCGGGCCGCTGATTTATCGTTCACGCTGGCTGAGGCGACGGCGTTTCTCAACGAGGTCATGAAACTCGATCTGGCCGAAGCCGACGTGCTCGCGTTGGCCGAGCGCACCGAAGGCTGGATCGTGGGATTGCAGCTCGCGGCGCTGTCGCTGCAGGGGCGCGAAGATCGATCGGGGTTTGTGCAGGCCTTTTCTGGCAGCCATCGTTTTGTGCTCGATTACTTGATCGAAGAAGTGCTCGATCGGCAGCCGGTTGACCTGCAGAGCTTTCTACTGCAAACGTCTGTCCTCGATCAGATGACGGCGCCGTTGTGTAACGCGTTGACGGGTCGATCGGATGGTCAAGCCATCCTGCAACACTTAGAGCAGGCGAATCTGTTCGTGGTGCCGCTGGACGACGAGCGGCGCTGGTATCGCTATCATCATCTCTTCAGCGATCTGCTGCGCGCCCGACTGATCCAGACTCGGCCTGATCTCGTGCCGGTCTTGCAGCGGCGCGCCAGCGAATGGTATGCGCAGAATGACTTGATTGCCGAGGCGATGCATGCGGCGGTCGCCGCCGGGGATGTCGATCAGGTAGCGCACCTGGCCGAAGAAAACGTGATCGCGATGATGGATCACGGCGAGCTGTCGAAGCTGGTCAGTTGGATGAATGCCGTGCCGGTGGAAGTGAGGCGAGTGCGGCCGTGGCTGTGCGTCGCGCACGCGTGGGTGTCGGTGTATACGGGGCAGATGATGGCGGTTGAGCCGTGCTTGCAGGAGGCTGAACGCGTGCTGCGTGACAGCGCGGTTGATCACGATGGGGATGCGCGGCTTGCCGGCCACATTGCGGCGATTCGGTCGTATGTCGCCCTGCTGAGGGGCAACGACACTGCTGTGGAACTGGCATGTGATGCGCTGCTCAATTTGCGCGACAATGACTTCATGGCGCGCGGTTTCGCGCTGCGTGTGCTGGGTCTGGCGTATCGTCACGACGGCGATCTGGAAACCGCACTGAAATTCCTGCAGGAATCCAACGAAATGAACCTGACAGCGGGCGATAGTCACCTGGCGATGACGGTGCTGCACGATCTGGCGTACACGCAGTTCCTGCATGGGGAATTGTCTCTTGCCATGTCGACCTGTCAGACGGCACTTCACCTGGCCGAGGAGCATCGGCGGCGCGGCGGCGGACAACTGCCGGCGATGGGTTACATCTATGGGTTATTGGGTCGCTTGCTGTGCGAACAAAATGATTTGGAAACAGCGAGGCAATACGCGCGCACCGGTGTTGCGTTGAGCCGGCAGTGGGAACTGACGGAAGTACTCGCTGATTGCTACCAGCATCTGGCGGTGGTTTTGCAGACCTGCGGCGATCTGGACAGTGCGCTGGACGCGACTCGCGCGGCCAGGCAAACGGCGCGCCGCCTGTCCGATTGGTACGTCGCGGCATTTGAGCCACGTGAGGCGCGCATTCAACTCGCGTACGGCGACGTCGCCGCGGCGGCGCGCTGGGCTGCCGCGCAGCAGGGCATGACAGACTTTGGCGGCAATAGCCATGCGATGGTCAAAGGTCTGACGCTGGCACGAGTGTTTATCGCGCAACGGCGCTACGGCGAAGCCCTGTCTGTGCTGGTGCAAGTGTTGCAAGCATCACAAATTGTGCAAGTGATCAATCATGTGCTGGAAGCACTGGTGCTGCAGGCTCTGGTTTTTCAGGCGCTGCATAAGATTGATCTGGCCGTGAGCACGCTGGAACGCGCTCTCAGGTTGGGGGAGCCACAGGGCTATATACGCACGTTCATCGACGAAGGTGTGCCCATGGGCGATTTGCTGCGGCTGGTTGCAGCGCGTGGGCATTACATCGACTACGTGAATCGCCTGCTGACCGCTTTGCAGGCCGATCAGAATCGTCAAGCCGCACAACTTCCTCCCACCGCCCCCAGCCCCCAGCCCTTAATCGAGCCGCTGACCGATCGGGAGTTGGAAGTTCTCCGCCTCGTCTCGATCAGCCAGTCGAACAAAGCGATTGCGCAGACGCTGGTCATCTCGATCGAGACGGTGAAGAAGCATCTCAAGAACATCTATGGCAAACTCGACGTGCACAGCCGCGTGGAAGCGGTGCATCGCGCCCGAGAGTTGAGTCTGTTGTAGAGATAAGCCGTGCCGCTGCTGCGGTTTCATCTATCCCCGTCTTCTTTAGGTTCAAACAAATACCCCCTGGCAAATCCCCCGCGCGGGGCGTGAACTTTTTGCGTTTGCAGCGCATACTAAGCTCACAAGACCTGGCAAGTTTTCGCACCGAGCTCACAGGCTGCGCCTGTCACCAACCTTCATCATCGGTCCGGCTACATTTATGCCGCAGAGAATTTGCCAGGTCGGCGGGGGCTTCTGAGGAAGGGGAGATTCCCATGACTACCACGGCCATTCACCTCGATCAGATCACTCGTGATTTCGGTTCTGTGCGCGCACTCGATCAGCTTTCACCGCAGGTGCCGGCCGGGATGATCTATGGTTTTCTCGGCCCGAACGGCGCAGGCAAGACCACGCCGATCAATTTGCTGCTGGGCTTGTTGGAACCCTCTGCCGGTTACGCCGAAGTGCTCGGCTTCGACACGCGCACGCACGCCGACGACGTTCGATCACGTACGGGCGCTCTGCTGGAACAGACCGGCCTGTACGAGCCGCTGAGCGCCGAGGACAACCTTGAGTTTTATGGGCGGGTCAACCGGCTGTCTGCAGCCGATCGATCAGCACGCATCAAAGAGCTGTTGACTAACATCGGCTTGTGGGATCGTCGCAAAGAGCGGGTCGGCAAGTGGAGCAAGGGCATGAAGCAGAAACTGGCGTTAGTCCGCTTCAAGCGGGCGCGGCTGATTCTGGATTGACGAACAGACTGTGACGACTTTACCGACGGCAGGAGCTTCAGGAGGAATCCATGTCCAACTTGCAGCGATCGCGTTTGATAGTTGGCTTGCTGCTGATTGTGGTTGCCGCCGTGCTATTTATGCTGGGAGCTAACAATTTCTCAACAGCGGGCATCATCGCGATTGGTGTACTGGGTCTGGTCGTCGTGGCGATTTCCCGGCGGAAGTGACTCGCCCCGCGCAAGGACTGAGTTTGGACTGAAAGAGAGGACGCGATGATTGCTCAATTCTCTGCCATCTGGCCGCTCGACGCTTTTGATCTGCTCTTCGTGATCACGGCGGTAGCCTTCAATCTGCTCATTGCCGCGCTCTTCATCGCTTCCAAGAAGATGCACCTCAAGTGGAGGAGAGCCTTCGGGATTGCGTGGTTGCTGCTGGCCGCTCCGTTAGCCATCGTTTTCGTGCATGATCTGCTGGCGGGTACAGAGGCCATGATCTTGCTGGCCTTCGGAGGCGTGTTTCTCTACATGCTGGCGGAGTGGCTGCTCGATTACGTCTTCAAGATCGATTTCAGATCGAAGTGGAGCCGGCACATGCCCTACATCATCCTGGAATACATCGCGCTGTTCGGGCTGATCAGGATTGCCTTCTCTATCGATCGAGTTGCAGGCACTGTCGTCTCGATTTCCTTCTGGGTACTCATGGCCAGCCTGATCTATTTGTATGCCGGTAAGAAAAAGCCGGCGGCAGGAAAATAAACGGAACATGCTATGCGAGCCTTTGTATTGAGCGGCGGCGCCAACTATGGCGCACAACAGGTCGGTGCGTTGGAAGTGCTGTTGGAGCACGGTCTTCAGCCGGACATGGTGGTAGGGGTCTCGGCGGGAGGACTCAATGCGGCGTGGCTGGCCGCGCTTCCGACGTTGGATGGCGTGCGAGAGCTGGCTCGCATCTGGTGCGAAGAGGCCGCCCGCTATTTTCCACCGGTGGGTCCGTTGACTGCCATCTTTCGATTGGTCGGCGGCAAAGACAGCCTGCTGCCCAACGATTCGCTACTGCAATTCATTCGCCGTTGGCCTCTTGCAGACAGCCTGTTCGGCGCGTTCGCTCGGCCGCGGCTGTACACCGTGGCGGCCAACTACAACACGGGCGACTTGCGCATCTTTGGCGACGATCCGAACGATCGCTTGATCGATGGCTTGATGGCGACGGCCGCGATGCCGCCGCTCTATCCGCCGTGGGAGGTGGACGGCGTGCCTTATCTGGATGGCGGTGTGATCTCACATCTACCGCTGTTGGCGGCGGCGGCGCGCGGAGCTGACGAGATCTTTGCGCTCCACAACGGCCAAGGTCTCACGCCGAACACAGACCAGCCGCCGCGCACGATGTTGTCGATCGGGGCGCGATCCATCTCGCTGCTGGTCGATCGTCAGGCTAAGTTAGAGATTGAAGCCGTGCAGCGCGATCGATCAGTTCGATGTCACTTGATTCATCTCTACACCGACGACGATCCCGGCTTATGGAATTTCGCCCGTTCGGCTGAATTGACGGCCGCCGGGCGGCGCACGGCGGAAGAGTATCTGAAGAGCGGCGAACAGCACGAGGAGGTAATGCCATGACCAGTCAAGCCAATCGTGTGGTGCGTGAGCAGTCAGTGTCTCGCCCGATCCTGTTCGTGTTGTTTCTCATCGGGGGACTGTCGATCTATTTGTTGGGCAACAACTGGAATTCCGTGTTCCCGACGAATGACAGCACACTCTATAAAGCAAGTCTCCCGATCATTTTTCTGGCGCTGGCCGTCGCCCTGCGCCGCACGGAACGCCTGAGGTCATACTGGCGCATTGCTTTCGCGCTCTTCATGGGCGCGTTCGCCAACTGGCTCAACTGGACGTTGGGTGACTGGCTGGCGCGCTTGCTCCCGGCGGCAGGCAGCACCACGCAAGAGCTGGCGTTCGATAAGCTGTCGCAATGTATACCGGTGGTGCTGTCCATCATTGTCCTCACCAGATTAGTCGGGGATGATCTGGGATCGATCTTCCTGAAGAAGGGCGACCTGCGCACGGGGCTTGAGTTTGGCCTGATTTCCTTTGGCATCTGCGCCGGAATCTTCGCGGTGATTGCAGTTGTGCAGGCGAATGCTCTAGCCAGCCAGGGCCTGACTGCTTCAGGAGTGAGCCTGCCCACGATTGTCGCCGCGCTCCCGTGGATACTCGTTTGGGCCTTTACGAATTCATTAATGGAAGAGTTGTGGTTCAGAGGAATCTACTTGAAGAAACTCGCACCCTTTCTGGGCGTAGCAGGCACGATCGTCGTGACCTCGCTCGTCTTCGGCATTGCGCACGTCGGTGCGACGTACATCTCGCCACTGGAGATGATTATCTTTCCGATCATCGTCTTTGTGCTGGGTGTGGTAAATGCCCATTGGATGTTCAAAACTAACAGCATTGTGGGTTCGTTGTTGTTCCATGCCGGATATGACTTGCTTGTGATCATCCCTGTTATTGTATCGACGTAGCAGGAGGAGAACCAAATGTCCCACTCGCAACGCTGGCAGTACAAAACGAGCGTTTTCGGGTTCATCATGGTGATCCTGTCCCTGACCGCTTGCAGTCCGGCTGCTGCGCCGACGGACACGCCGGTATTTTTGAATAGTTACGCGATCACGGATGTCGCCGTAGTGGATGTGGAACAGGGCAGCATCCTTCCCGATCAGACGGTCATCATCGAAGACGATTTGATTCGTGCCGTTGGCCCGCGTGCCGGACTCACCGTGCCCAACGGGGCGCGCGTGATCGACGGTCGGGGCTTGTATCTGATGCCTGGCCTTGTGGACGCGCACATCCACTACTTCGATCAAGAGGTCTTCGGGCGAGTGCTGATTGCCAACGGCGTCCTGCTGGCGCGTGACATGGGTCTACCGACGAAGCAAGCCGTGAAACTGCGCGAGGCGTTGATGCGGGGAGCGACAATCGGGCCGGAGCTGATTGTCACGGGTTCGATCCTCGATGGAGACCCGCCCATCATTCCCGCCATTTCGATCGGACTCACCACGCCCGAAGAAGCCCGGGCTGCTGTGCGTAAACAGGCCGAGGCGGGCGTCGATCAGATCAAAGTCTACAGTCGCTTAGACAAAGACGTATTCCTCGCCATCGTCGATGAAGCCCAGCAGGTTGGGCTGAAAGTCGTCGGGCATGTGCCGGATTCGATCGGTATCGAAGAGGCCGCTGCGGCAGGACTAGACAGCAGCGAGCATTTGTTTGGCTTCGATAAGGTCGTCGCCAAATTGCTGGGTGCCTATGTGCGACAAACTTATGCGGGCATGGGCGCGGAGGCCGGCTACTTGCAACGTCTGGGCGAAGTCGATCCGGCGGAATTGCAGGGCGTTTATCAGCGGCTGCGCGCCAGCGGCTTGACCGTGTGCCCGACGGTGATCGTCTTCAAGATCGGAACAGCTTACAAGGCGATCCAATCTGGGAACTTTCAAGGCAGTGAATATATCTCGCCTTTCATTCTGGGCCTCTGGCAGTCGCAATGGGCGCAGCAAAGCGACCTGCCGGATTTCATCTGGCAGAACTGGGCGCAGATGGTGAAGGGCCTGCATGACGCCGGAGTGCCGCTGATGGTCGGAACCGATCTGGTCACACCGGGCATTATCCCCGGCGAGGCCGTCCATCAGGAGATGGCGATCTGGCAGGACGCGGGCATTCCGCCCGCCGATGTGCTGCGCGGCGCCACGCTGGTGCCGGTGCAGTTCATGGGTTTGGACGATCGTCTCGGCACGGTGGCTGCGGGCAAGACTGCTTCACTCGTGCTGGTCAAAGGTAATCCATTGGAAGACATTCGCAACGCCCGATTGATCGAGGGCGTGTGCCAGCGCGGCACGTATTACAACCGCGCTGATCTGGATCGCTTGCTGAGTGAAGCCAGAGCGGCGGCTTCCTCCAATCTGATGGATTCCGCTCAGTAGACGGGTCATGCACCTGAGTCATTGCATGGACGGAGGTCAAAATGATCCACAGGACGTTGTTCATATTGTTGATGTGGCTGAGTGTTGCACTTTTGGCTGCGTGTAGTCCCGCGCAATCCACCTCAACTCCGATGCCAAACATACCCAATCCGGCAGCGGTCTATTGCGAGCAGCATGGCGGTAAATCGGAGATCGTGACTGCGGCAGATGGCAGCCAGAGCGGACGCTGCATCTTTCCCGACGGCAGCACGTGTGACGAGTGGGCTTACTTCCGCGGCGAGTGCCAGCCGGGGGATTCACTTGTGACGCCTGCTCCAATGGTTTCTCCAACGCCTGTATCTACCTCGCCGACGCCTACCACCGTCCCGACGACTCCATCGCCCGTGCCGACGCCCACCTCGCTGCCGCCGTTGGTGATCGATGATTCATGGGCGACCTACACCAACGATAAGTACGGGTTCTCTTTCCGCTATCCAGCTGATTGGAAACTGAAAGAGATCACCGGTTCGGTCAACACCATGAGCGGGCACGCCGTTCATCTGCTGCATCCGACCGATTCGACGGTGCGGATGATCATCGCGTTCAAGCGTGCCGATGAAGACCAGCGTATCGCGCCAACGGGCATGGGAGGCGGCGAGCTCATCTCGCGCGGTGTCGTTTCGCTCCTCGGTCAAAAGGTGGAACGCATCGTGCGGGTCGACCTCGGAAAGGACATGGCGGTTTACTACGGCTGGCCTCGCTCTGCAGCCAAAAGCGCTGATCTAGTCTTCTGGCTCGCTCTGGACTGCTCATGTTCTGCTGCGGATTCGGCTACCACTGGCTTGATGCCGGAAGTGGAACGGATTGCAGACACGATCGTCAATTCGATCGAGGTGATCAGGTGACAAAGGTTATGCACGCTGTGTGAGGTAGTGCGATGAAACAATCGCTGTCTTTGGGTGGAATGACTTCTGTTGAATGGATCAAGCGGGTTGCGATTCCCTGGTTCACGTCGCTCGGCATTACGCGGCGCACGGTCACGCTGGAGGTCGTCGGGCGAACATCGGGCGAACCGAGGCGGGTTTCGCTGTCCAGGACCGACTATGGCGGCCAGCAGTTCTTTGTCTCGCTGGCCGGCGAATCTGTGTGGGTGCGGAATGTCCGGGCAGCGGGTGGAAAAGCGGTCATCGTGTGGCGAGGGCGTCATCCTGTTCGATTGGAAGAGGTATCGAGAGAAGAGCGGGCGCCAATCATGTTGGCCTACGTGCAGAAGCGCGCCTTCACGCACTCGGGCGCTCAGGCTTCAAGGCACTTCTTTGGTCTGGGGCCGAACCCGACTCTGGTTGAGATGCAGGCCCGGGTAGACGGATATATCGTCATGCGCATTCTGCCTGATCCGGAAGCCCCAATAGCTCGTTGAAGCGGGCTGGCCATATAGACAGGCCGACGTTTCCGCTTCAAGGGCAGAGCGGAGCTCAACGTGGGGCGATGTGCCACGGAGTTGAACCTATGGGCAAGACACCTGAAAGTGGTGAAGAGGTTATTCGCGCGTACCGCAAACGAGCGAGGTGTTACGACCTCAATGTGCGCCTATTCGATTTGTTCAGTGTCTTCGGATTCAACATCGAGGCTTGGCGCAGTGAGGCCATTCGGGCGCTCCAGTTGCAGCGAGGTGACACGGTCGTCGATATTGGCTGTGGCACCGGCTTGAACTTCCTGCTGCTGCAAGAGATCATCGGGGCCGAGGGCAGGATCATCGCCGTCGACTTGAGCGACGCGATGCTGGCTCAGGCTCGATGGCGAGTCGCTGAATATGGGTGGACGAATATCGAACTGGTGCAGGGCGACGCCGCCCAGTTTCAGTTCCCGGCCAACGTGGGTGGCATCGTATCAACATTGGCCTTGACCCTGGTTCCGGAATGCGGGCACGTGATCGATAATGCCTGTGTGGCCCTCGCTCCCGGCAGGCGATTGGTGATTCTGGACATGGCATGGCCGACATGGATGCCGGACTGGTTCCGGCATGTTTTGTTCTTCTTGCGACCATACGGCGTGACGGGCGAAGTGATCAAGCGCCGCCCGTGGGAGATCGTTTATCAGGCGATGGAGCAGCAGCTCGTCGATGTGACGCGCAAGGAATTCTGGATGGGGTTTTTCTACCTCGCGATTGGGATCCGCGGCTGATTCTGGATTGAGACGAGGCCTGACCACACGGCCGCAGCCGGCGAGTGAAGATCCAAAACTCAAGGAGGGTCTCTGATGGAGCATTCAGACCAAGAAGTGCGGGATGTGCTGCAACGCTTTCAAGTCGGATATATGGCGCGGGATGTGGCAAAACTCGACGAGTTCATGCAGCTCTTTGCACCCGCTGAGGATATCGAGCTGATCGGGATTGGGGCCGCCAAACGCGCCGCGAATGAGTGGTTCATCGGGCCGGAAGCCATCCGCGACATCATCGAAGGCGACTGGACCTATTGGGGCAATGTCGAACTCGATGTGCCCGGCGCGCAGATTCATGTCCGCGGTGATGTGGCGTGGTTGTCGACGACGGGCGCGGTCGTTCAAACGCAGGCGTTCGACAAAGCGCTGCCGCAGTATTTGCGGCAGATGAAAGCGCTGCTGGAAAACGCCGACTTCGATCCGGATACGCAGTTGATTGAAGCTACCCACTTCGGTATGCGGCGGCTGCGTGAGCGCAGCAAGGGTCAAGGATACCCTTGGCCGTTTACGTTTGTGGCGGTGTTGATCAAATCAAGTGAGGTGTGGCGCTTTCACACCATTCACTGGTCGATGCCGGTGGATTGACGCAGCACCCACAGGCGGTGTGGCATGAACACATCAATCGGGTTGACGCGAGCCGCGCATTACGAAATCCGCGTGAAGGGTGAACTCGACGCGCGCTGGCAGTCGTGGTTCGAAGGGATGACGATCACGCCGGGTGACGACGAAACAATCATCCGCGGGACGGTGGCCGATCAAACTGCGCTGCACAGCTTGTTGACGCGGATTCGCGATCTGGGCCTGCCGCTGATCGCAGTCAATCAGATCGAACCGGGAGAGTCAACGTGAGCACAACGACCGTGCATCCCTCAACGGCTGCACCTAAGAAGATCGGGCCAGCGGGCCTCATCGTTCGCCTGATCTTGTTTGTGTTCTTCCTGAGCCTGCCGTTCCTGGCCGCAGGCACTCTTGCCTGGCCGCAGGGGTTGATCTATCTGGGTCTGCTGCTTTTCTTTGTGGTGAGCAGCCGCATCATCATCGCGCGCAAGTGGCCCGATCTGGTGAGAGAACGCGTGCGCGGCGGCGAGTTGGCTGATAGCAAGAAGTGGGACAAGCCTCTGTCGTCGATTGTCGGGCTATGGGGCTTACTGGCGACATGGATCGTCGCGGGGTTGAACGTGCGTTTCGGCTGGCCGCCGCCCATCCCGATCGAGTTGCAAGTGATCGGCTTGATCGTATTCGTGCTGGGCACACTCTTAGGCACATGGGCCATGATCGTGAATCGCTTCTTCTCGGCGGTTGTGCGGATTCAAACCGATCGGGGGCATACGGTCGTCACGACCGGGCCCTATCGCTTCGTGCGACATCCAGCGTATGCGGGCGGCGTGCTGACGTACCTGGCGACGCCATTCCTCCTCAATTCATTGTGGGCTTTGATCCCAGCGCTGCTGACGGTTGCGTTGATCATCGTTCGGACAGCGCTGGAGGACAAGACCTTGCAGGCCGAACTTCCAGGTTACAAGGAATATGCACAGCACACGCACTATCGCTTGTTGCCGGGCGTGTGGTGAGGTTCGAAAGGAGCACCGTGAGTACTACAACTCACGTTCAACACGGCATGTCGCTGCAGGTTAAACGGGGTGTCACGCGCTGGGTCGGCAGAGAAACGATGGGCGTGGTGATGCTGGCCTTGCTGCTATTTCTGGCGGCCGGAACGGTGAACTGGATCGCTGGTTGGGCGATGGTCATCGTCATGGCCGGCTGGGTGATCGGCACTGCTGTCGTCGTGATTCCACGCTATCCGGATTGCTCGCCGAGCGAGTGGGGCCAAAGAAAGGCGCTAAGGCATGGGATACCGCGCTGTTAGGCCTGTACGGCGTGGCGATGATGATCATGTGGATTGTGGCCGGGCTGGATCTGCGCTATGGCTGGTCGAGCGGGATTTCACCATCAGCGCAGATCCTCGCGCTGCTGATTGTGATCGCCGGCTACGCGCTGGTGGTGTGGGCCACGGGCACGAATGCGTTCTTCTCGCAAGTGGTGCGCATCCAGACAGAGCGCGGACATACCGTCATCCGCAGCGGGCCTTATCGGGTTGTGCGACATCCGGCTTACGTGGGGATGATCCTAGTGGTGGTGGGCGCACCGATCCTGTTGGGTTCCTGGTGGGCATTGATACCGGGCGTTATTTCTGCGGTGTTGATGATCGTGCGTACATCATTGGAAGACAAGACCTTGCAAGCCGAACTGCCAGGCTATCGAGAATACGCGCAGCGCACACGCTATCGGTTGTTGCCGGGCGTATGGTAAAGCCTGATACCGTGATGAGTGACACACAGACAGAGCCATCATCGATCGCGCAACTGCCGCACCATCGATACGCGGCCCGGTGGTCTAGGCGGCGTGTGGACGGGCGCGGATGGCCGCTATGGCTGGAACGCGGTGACGGGTTGTTGGGATGTCGTCGTCGATGCGCCGTGTTGCGCGTCCAACATCAGCCTGCTCGTCGGTGTGCCGCCGGAAGCGACGGACCTCGATCTGACGCTGGATGCCGTGAATCCGCCGTGATTGCCTACGCATAGCAGGCTTCTAACAAAAATCGTTACTACTCAGTCGTCATGCCCGAATGCTTCGATCGGGCATCCAGATTTGCCGCCTGCAGCGTCTCCGGATTCCCGCTTACTACGTGCGGGAATGACAGCGCTGCGCAACGGCTGAGTAGTAACCCCTACCTTACATCAAGACGATCTACCTTGCAAACACGGTGGATCGTCCTGATGACGATGGTGTACATTGAGGAGCAGCGCCACTGCCTTAGCGCAGGGCGCGATTCTCGGGGGTGTCCTTCTCGAAGAAGTGCACGTTGTCCAGGTTGGCCACCATGCGCACGTCATTCCCCACGCGCGC
>Ga0209254_10000109_pt1 | contig 52008 bp, 54 predicted proteins | sample FrelakmetDIP11DI_FD_187148 | JGI IMG/M metagenome (GOLD analysis project Ga0209254, IMG submission 187148) | Freshwater lake sediment microbial communities from the University of Notre Dame, USA, for methane emissions studies - DIP11 DI (SPAdes)... | ecosystem: Environmental > Aquatic >...
GGAGTTCCAGCAGCTCGTCAGCCACGAGGTGGTGCCCGGGCACGTCACGACCTTCGCCTACCTGCAGGACCTGTTCGTGCGCGGGCTCGCGGGGTTCGAGGCCTCGGTACTCACGATGAACACGCGCGCGAGCGTGCTGTTCGAGGGCATTGCGAACAACGCCATCCTCATCGCGCATGGGGTGACCGAGCCCGCGGACCTGCCGGACCGCGACCTCGAACTCGGCGTGCTGCTCGCGCTGCTGCAGGACGATGCGAAGAACCAGGCGTCCTACCTGACGTGGGGCGAGGGCAGGCCGCAGGTCGAGGTGGTCTCGACCCTGCGCCGGGAATTCCTCGTCTCGACGGAGCGCGCCGACAAGCTCTCCGGCGCCTGGGGCCGGCATCCGCTGCTCGGTCGGATGTACCTGCCGGCCTATCGGGCGGGCACCGAGCTTGTCGCCGCGCTGCGCCGTCGCCACGCACCGGGCGCCGTGCTTCCGGCGCTGTACGGCGCGCGCGGGCTCGTGGATGCGCTCACGCTGCCTCGGGTGCTCGAGTCCTAGTCAAAACGACGAGCCGGGCTGCTTCAGGAACTCGAGTTCCTCGGCGGTCGAGGCACGGCCGAGCACCGCGTTGCGGTGCGGGTAGCGGCCGAAGCGCTCGATGATCGCCTGGTGCCGGCGCTCGAAATCGAGGTTCTTCTCCAGCCCCGGCGCCGCGAACAGGCGCAACGCCTCCGCGTGGATGAGCGCGGACTCGCTGTGCATCCAGGGCAGGTACAGGAAGGCGCGCTCGGCCGGGGGCAGCTCGCGATCGCAGCCGAGCGCGACGGCTTCCTGCGCCAGGGCGAGCGCGAGCGCGTCGTTCGCGAAGGCCTCGGCCGCGTCGCGGTGGATGTTGCGCGAGAACTGGTCGAGCACGATCACCTCGGCCAGCCGGTCCCGGGCCGTGGCGCGCCAGGCGAACAGTTCGCAGCGGGCCGCGGCCGCGAGGGTCGCGCCGAAACGCGCGGCGATGCGCCGATCGAGCGCCGGGTTCTTTCGCCACCAGTCCTCGGGTGTCAGTTCGCCGAACCAGAATTCCAGCACGTCTGCGGGCAACACTACGGTTTCACTGTTCATGCATGGGCCTCATTCCGGCGACGTGGCGGGCGCGTCATCGCGCCCGAGCTCGTCCAGGAAGGTCCGCGCGGCGGCGGCAGTCGCGGTGGGGTCTTCCTCGTGCGGCACGTGACCGAGCGCCGGGAACACGACCAGTCGGCTGCCCGCGATGTCGCTGCGGAACCGCTCGCCGTACGCGGGCGGGATGAGGCGGTCGCGGCCGCCCCAGAGGATCAGCGTGGGCACCTGCAGTTCCGACAGGCGCGCGGTGCGGTCGGAGTGCCGCCTGTCGGCGAAGCGCTTCGCCAGCGCAGCCCGGTTGCCCTCGCGCAGCGTGAGTTCGTAGTACCGATCGACCAGCTCCGGCGTCACCCGCGACGGATCGCCGTAGGTATTTCGCAGGCTCGACTCGATCACGCCGCGCGGCAACGTCACCTCCATGAGGCGATTGAGCAGCGGAATCCGTGCGATGCGAAAGCCGATCGGCACCGACTGCGACTCGAGCGGGTAGCCGGCCGAGTCCACCAGGATCAGTGCTCCGACGCGCGCGGGTTCGGCGAGCGCCGTTTCCCAGGCAACCCAGCCGCCGAAGGAGTTGCCGGCCAGCACGCAGCGCTCGATGCCGAGCGTATCGAGCAGCGCGGTGACGAACTCGACGTAGCGCCCGATGCGGTAGTCGCCGTCCGGCGCCGGGCCGGTGAGCCCGAAGCCCGGCAGGTCTACGCGGACCACGCGACGCTCTGGAGCCAGCACCTCCACCCAGCCGTCCCAGGTGTGGAGCGATGCCGACGTGCCGTGCAACAGCACGACCGGCAGCGGGTCGTCGCGCCGGCCTTCGTCGCGCAGGTGTGCCGTCAGGCCGGCGATCGGGTGGAACTCGGAGGGCGGCCCGGCCCAGCGCGCAGCGAGTTCACTCGCGGGCCGGTCCGGTGCCCAGTTCAGAACCGTGAATCCGCCGAGCAGCACGAGAAGGGCAGCCCCAACCACGGCGAGTGCTCGTGCGAGTCGCTTCATGTCCGCACCATAGCGGTCCTGTCCCAAGCCGGCCAGCCCATGCTAGCTTGGCGCAGCGCATGGATCCCGACCCGCAATCTCCGACGCTCGGGGAGTCAACAATGCGACCGACGGCCGCCTGGCTCGTGCTGGTCTGCCTTGCGTTTGCAGCGCCGTCGCTGGGGCTGGCGACGGAGGCCCGACCGGGCCGACTGCCCCCAGGCGTCACGCCGCTGCACTACGAGATCCGCATCGTCCCGGATGCCGACGCGCTGACCTTCGACGGCCGTGCCGTCATCGACCTCGAGGTCCGGGACCCGACCCGCGTGATCACGCTCAACGCGCTGGATCTCGAGATCGCTCGGGCCGAGTTCGACGGCGCGCCCGTGTCCGGTGTCCGGATCGACGCGGACGGCCAGGTGGCGCGATTCGAGCTGTCCGAGCCCGTCGCGCCCGGACGCCACCGCCTGGCGGTCGACTACTCGGGCAAGATCTACACCACCGCGATGGGCCTGTTCGCAGTGGACTACGACACCCCGGCGGGCGAGCGCCGCATGCTGACCAGCCAGTTCCAGGTCGCGGACGGCCGGCGCTTCGCGCCAATGTGGGACGAGCCGGCCGCCAAGGCGACGTTCGCCCTCGAGGTCGTGATACCGGCCGGGCAGGTCGCCTATTCGAACATGCCGGAGCTCGATACCAAGGTCGAGGGTGACCGCCGGCGGGTGCGGTTTGCGACCAGCCCGCGAATGTCGTCCTACCTGCTGCACCTGTCGGTCGGCGAACTCGACCGGCTCGCACAGCCCATCGCGGGCGTCGATGCGGGCATCGTCACGCGCCGCGGCGCCGCCGAGACCGGCCGCTACGCGCTAGAGGCGACCGCGCGCATCCTGCCCTGGTTCAACGATTACTTCGGGACGCCGTACCCGCTGCCGAAGCTCGACCAGATCGCCGTCCCCGGCAGCAGCCAGTTCTTCGGGGCCATGGAGAACTGGGGCGCGATCATGTACTTCGAGCCCTACCTGCTGGTCGATCCGGTGCGAACGTCCACGTCGGATCGACGCCTCGTGTTCCTGATCGTCGCGCACGAAGTGGCGCACCAGTGGTTCGGCAACCTCGTCACCATGGAGTGGTGGGACGACCTCTGGCTCAACGAGAGCTTCGCGTCCTGGATGGAGGGCAAGGTCGAGGCGGCCCTGCTGCCGGACAACAAGCCGGCGCTGCAGTTCGTGAACGACACGCGCGAATCCGCTTTGCGGCGCGACGCGAGCGCGGCGACGCGCCCGATCGTGCGCCCCGTGCCGTCCGTCGAGGCGGCCAACCAGGCATTCGATGCGATCTCGTATTCGAAGGGTCCGGCGGTACTGAACATGCTCGAGGATTTCCTGGGCGAGGCGGGGTTCAGGGAAGGCATCCGTCGGTACCTGCGCGCCCATGCCTTTGGCAACGCCGTGACGGACCAGCTCTGGGCCGAGCTTGCCGCGGCGACCGGAAAGCCGGTGAAGGAGATCGCGCACGATTTCACGGTGCAGCCCGGCGTGCCGATGGTCACGGTGGAGACTGGGGCCTGCCGGGACGGACGAACGCCGGTCAAGCTCGCCCAGCGGCGCTTCGAGACCGGCGCGAAGGATCCGCAGCCATACACGTGGACGATCCCGGTGCGCCTCCGTGCCACGGACGGCGGCTCCGTCACGACGGTCCAGCTCGGCAAGGACGGCAAGGCGGTGGCGACCGAGGTGGACGGCTGTGGGGCCGTGGTCGTCAACACCGGCCAGGCGGGCTACTTCCGAACCCGGTACGCCGAGGCTGATCTCATGCGGCTGCGCGCGGCCTTCGGCGGCCTCGATGAGGTGGACCGTCTCGGCCTCCTGAACGACGCCTGGTCACTCGGTGAGGCGGGCGAGCTGCCGGTCGCCCACTACCTGGACCTGGCCTCGGTCGTGACGATCGACAGTAATCCGCTGATCCTCCTTCAGCTCACCCGCACCTTCGCGCGCATCGACCGGCTGTTCGAGGGTTCCCCGGAGCAGGCTGCCTGGCGCGTGCATGCCCGGGCCCGGCTGCAGGCGGCATTCGCGCGGGTTGGGTGGCTGCCGGTCGAAGGCGAGGGCGACAACGTCGCCCTGCTGCGCGAGCAGCTGATCCATGCACTTGGATGGCTGGAGGACCCGGTCGTGCTGGCCGAGGCACGGCAGCGATTCGCCCGTGCCGCGCGGACGCCCGACGCACTGCCTCCGGGCATCCGTACCGCCGCGATCCACGTGGTGGCCCGGCACGCAGATGCCGCGACCTGGGACGAGATCCGTCGGCGCGCAATGGCGGCTGCCGAGCCGGTCGAGAAGCAGGAACTGTGGCGGGCGCTCGGGGCAGCGCGTGACCCTGCGCTAGCGGCGCGCACGCTCGAGTTCGCCATCTCGCCCGAGGCGCCGCGCGACTCCGCCGTGGCGATGATCGCCCAGGTGTCCTACGAGCATCCGGAACTCGCTTTCGACTTTGCCGTTCGGCACGAAGAGAAGGTGCTCGCCCTGGTGGAGGCTTCATCGCGGCACTCGTTCATTCCCCTGCTCGCCGGGCAGTCCTTCGATCCGGCGATGATCGAGAAGGTGAGGGCGTACGCGGAACGCTCGCTGCCCGCCGACGCGCGGCGGTCGGCGGACATGGCCATGGCTGACATCCGTTACCGCGCGGACGTCCGGGCGAAGCAGTTGCCCGCGCTGGAGCGCTGGGTAGGCTCGATGGCCGCGACCTGAGCGGGGCGTCGGGCCGTCGCCCGGCGACCATTCACCAGCCGCCCCCGCCGCCGCCGCCGCCGCCGCCGCCGGACGAGCCGCCGCCGCCACTGCCCGAGCTGGAGCCGGGGGCCGTCGAGGAGGAGCTGATCGCGCTGCTGAACGTGGAGCCGAAGCCCGAGGTGAAGCGGGCGACGTTGCGCGTGTCCCACGCATCGCCCGAGTACCAGTTCGGCGTGTGCGCGGCGGCCTGCGTGGCGAACACCGTCGCGAACCGCTCAGCCCAGTGCTGCTCGACCTCGAGTGCGAGCGCGGCGGGCAGGTAGCGTTCGTAGAGGCGCACGGTGAGCGGCGGCGCGTCGATGAGCTTGAGCTCGTCGCCCTCGGCGACGTCGAGGTACAGCCGGAATCCTTCGACGTGATCCATGGTCGTGCGGCCGGCGACGGTCGGCGCTTTGAGCAGCCGGCCGAATGCCACGTTTGCGACCAGCGCGCCGGCGACCGCTGCGAGGGCCGTGCGGCCGGGCGTCGTCATGAACCACCAGGAGAAGCCGAACCCGGCCGTGGCGGCGGGCAGCAGCACGGCGAACACGCCGATGAGCAGGCTCAACGCGATGCCGAGGGCATGCCAGACGCCGTTGGCACGGAACGCCGAGGGCATGTAGCGCGCCTTGAGCGCGCGCAGGTGCTCGAGCTTGGCGCCGCTCAGCACCACGTGGTTGGCGTTGTCGAGTTCGACGCTCGGTGCAGCTGCGAACAGCCGGTCGCGCAGCACGCGCTCATCTTCCGCGAGCGCCGCATCGACCGAGCAGTCGACTCGATGCAGCGTGAACTTGCGGGTCCGGTTGAACAGGCTGCCCGACTCCTGCTCGATGCGCAGCGCCCCCTGCACGGCGAGGCTGAGTACGGCGGCTGCGAAGCAGCGGTCGTCGTAGGCCATGCGACGCAGGAAGCGCATGGCGGCCGGCGATAACCCTACGGGCGGCTCGTAACGGGGAACGATCACGCGCCTCGGCGGATCGCGGCCGACTCGGTGCCAGACCCCGAGGTAGTACAGCAGCAGGATCGAAAGCCCGCCGAGCGCGAGGCCGGCGGGCCAGGCGTCACGCAACAGGTAGCCGGTGCGCTGGTCGAGCCCCGGTGGTGCGACCTGACCCTTCGGCCAGCTCGCCACAATGGTCAGGCCTTCGCGGGGACCCAGTCCGCGCGTGCTGCGGAAGGTCGCGAGGCTCGGGCCCGAGGCCGCCTCCCAGTCGCGCCCCTTTGCGCCCTGCGGCCCGGTGTAGGCCTCGACGGCGATCGAGTCGGCGTCGATGTTACCGGGCAGGAACACCTGTGCGCTCACCGCGTCTATTGGGAAGTCCCAGCCGCTGCCCGTCACGTTCCAGTACAGCTCGTCGTGATCGGCGAAGAAGCCGAGCTGCCGGTCGGTGCGATAGGCGATCGTATACGTGTACTCGCCCGGCGACAGGTACACCTCGGGGTCGCCGATGCGGATGCGCACGCCGTTCGCCAGTTTCTCGAGGGCGTGCGGCTCCGCGAGGCCGTCACGCCGGACCGAGATCACCTCGAAGCCGGTCACGACGTGCTGCCCGCGCCGGTCGACGTAGCGGGTCGGGAAGTCGCGCAGCAGGCCACGTCGGATCTGCTCGCCTTCCGCCTGCACTCGCAGCGTCTCGATCACCTCGAGTGTGCTGTCCGGCCGCACGTGGATGTCGCTCTGCCAGTCGAGGATGCGCTCGTCGGCCCGGGCGCCGGCGATTGACAGGAGCAGGGCGAGTGCGAGCAGCAGTCGCGTCACGGTTCGAACTCGAAGTACTCGGCGGGTCCGAACCGGAGCAACCGGGCCACCAGCAGGTCGGGAAAAGTGGCCGTGCGGGTGTTGAGGTTGTTCACCGCGCCGTTGTAGTAGCGGCGCGCGAACTGAATCTGCTGCTCGACCTCGGTGAGGTTGCGCATGAGGTCCAGATAGCTCGCGCTTGCCGTCAGGTCGGGATACGCCTCGGCGATCGCCAGCAGCCGCTGCAGGCCGGCGCCGAGACGGCCCTCGACCGTGCCGAGCGCTGCGGGCGAGGTCTCGCGCATGCCGGCTGCGCGGAGCGCGGTCACCTCCTCGAGCACGGCACGCTCGTAGCCCGCGTGGCGCTGCACGACCTCCACCAGCTTCGGGACGAGATCGTGGCGGCGTGCGAGCTGCACGCCCACGTCGCTCCACGACTGCGCGACGCGCTGGTGGTCGCGCACCAGCAGGTTGTAGCTCACGACACCCCAGAGGAGCGCGGCGGCAGCGAGGGTGATGAGGATGATGGTCGTCACGGCGGCGCTGAGGGTGCGCGAACAGCCGGTGGCCGTCAGCCGAAAATCGCCACGCTCTGGTGACTGACCGAGAAGGCGTGCCCGCCGAAGCCCCACAGCACCGAGGTCTGGCTGAGGTAGCCGTCGGCCCCCGCACGCACGTCGGTCCCGATCATCGACCACTGGTCGCGCTCGAGCAGGGCCGGGTCGCCGATCAGCTCGAGCATCCAGTTCATCGACGTCGCGGGCGCGGGCTTGTCGAGCATCGACAGTCCCGGAGTCGGAATGGAGTCGGCCAGTGCAATCAGTGCGTCCTCGGCGGTGCAGTCCGGATCGCGCAGACGCGCGAAGATTGTCGAATGGGGTTCGCGATGGCCCGAATACGGCACCTTACCGACGCCCCATCGCAGCTGCAGTTGCTGCAGGAACTCGGGCGTGATGCCAGGGATGTACGGCAGGTCCGGCAGCGCCTCGGGATCGGCCTGCAGTTGCGGACGCGGAATGTCGAGAGCGATGCGCGACGGGCGCGCGGCGCCGAAGATCGCGACCGTGGTGCAGGCCAGCGTGCCCTCGTGCAGCAGGTCGCAGCGCGCGTGGGTGGCCGAGCGGCCGCTGCGCAGGAACTCGGCACGCAGTTCGACGCGCGTGCCGGCCGGCACCGGGGCCACGAACGTCGCCTGCAGACTGCGCAAGGGGAGGGCGGCGACGTTGCCCTTGCCGTCGCCGAGGGCAGCGCCGAGTGCGCCGCGCATCGCGCGCACGCTGAGCGCCACCTGCAGGCCCCCGAACACGGTCCGCCCATTCGACCAGGCCTTCGGTATCGTGACGGCCCAGCGGTCACCTTCGTGGCTGAGCGAGTCGAGCACCGCACCGAAAGTCGCCGTCATCGTGATTACCAGGTCAGGTCGTCGGGGACGACGAAATCCTTGTACGGATCGTCCTCGGCCGGCGGGGCGGCGGCCGGCTCGGACGCCGGGCTCGCGACGATCGCGTCGGGAGCGCGCTCCCGGATACGCTCGACGGCGTCGGCGGGCACCACGTCGTAGCGGCCGTCGTAGCGGACGATCGCCAGGGTGCCCGCGACCAGTCGCGCCCGCAGCTCGGGCGTGATCTGCAGCCGGCGAATCCGGCCGCCATCCACGAAGTTGTAGTAGTCGTCGCTCTCGGGCCGCGGTACCCGCAGCTGCTCGACCAGCTGGCGCAGTTGCGCGGCGCGGGCGCGACGCTCGGCCTTTTCCTGCTGCTTGCGGTTGAGCTCGAGGTCGCGGGCGATCTTGGCCGCCGCAGCCTTCTGCGCCGCCGCCTGCTGCTTCGGGGTGGGGTCAGGAAGGCTGCCCTTCTTGCGCTGATGAGCCTGCTGGCTGGTCTGGCGTTCGGCCTGCTTCGCCTGCTTCTCGCTGACGAGCCCGGCTTTGAGCAGCTGCTCGCGGAGGGACAGGCTCATCGGTGACCTCGGGCTGACGCAGCGGTAGGGCTGCGTATGCTAGCAGGAGCCCGGCGGCGGCCGCAGTGACCTCGGTCGCAGGCGGGCCCCGTCATCGCCTGCACGGTCACTCCGCCTTCTGTCTGCTCGAGGCGTCGCCCGGCGTGCAGTCGGCCGCGGGCACGACGGCGAGATGGTTCGCGACCGGGCGCTCCACGAGGTCGCTCGGCCGGTTGACGATGCGGCCAGACAGCCACAGCGCGCTCGAGCCGCCGCCATCGAGGTTGACGGCGGTGCAGGCACCCACTTCGACCAGCAGCGCCGCGAGTTCGGGCAGCGTCGGACCAGGTACGTTCTCGCGTCGCCCGTCCGCGACGACCAGCAGCAGGCTCCGGCGGTCCGCCGACAGGCCGACGGCCGTGCGCGGATGCGGCGCGTTCGTGAAGTGATCGCTGCCCGGCAGCTTCGGGACCGGCGCGCAGTCCTCCACCACCATCGGCCAGCCGGAGATCGCGCCGGTCATCCACGGCGTGGGCGCCCGCAGCGGCGCCGCGCGCGGAAAAATCTCGACCTGCCGGCCGCCCACGCCCACGACTTCCTGCCGGCGGACACGCTCGTCGGCGTGCGCCCACACCTCGCCGCCACCCATGGCGAGGCCGATCGGGTCGAGCGCCGGATCGAAGTAGTCGCCGTTGATGGCCACCACGGCCCCGTGGCGCGCGGCGAACTCGCTGACGGTGAGGCCGCGGTCGGCGGCCGGTGTGGCCACGACGGCGACGCACGCCGCGTCGAGATCCACGCGCACCGCGTGTGCATCGAAGCCGTCGCGAAGGATCCGGCCATGCTCCACGCCAGGCACGACCGCTTCCCACTCGACGGCACCGGTGCGCGCGCCGGCGAGGAGCGCGAGGCCGAGCAACAGGGTCGGCAGGCGGTTCATGGCGTCTGCATTATGGCCCGGGTGCGCGAGCGGACCGGGGCCGATGTCGGCTTTCCGCGATTCCTCCATGCCGTACGGCCGCGTACCGTGTGCGCCTCGCGTGCCCGGTTGGGCGTGGACGATCACTGGAGCGGCAGGCATGAAATCGGTCCTGGTCCTGTACATGAGCCGGGGCGGTCACACCGCCCGCATCGCGCGCCGCATCTGCGAGAGCGTGGTCGCGGCGGGCGGCCGTGCCGAGATGATGGACATCAACGAGGCCGATCACGAGGGCGTCGACTGGAGCCGCTATGACGTACTCGCCTTCGGTGCGCCGGTGCTCTACGGCACCTACGACAAGAGCGTGTTCGAGTTCGTCACCCGGCACCGTGCGTCGCTCGAGGCACGGCCCAACAGCTTTTTCAACGTGTCGGTGGTGGCCCGCACGCCCGAGAAGGCGACGGTCGAGGGCAACCGCTACCTGCAGAAATTCCTGCAGCTGTCGCCGTGGCGGCCGCGGGACCTCAGGGTAGTTGCCGGCAAGGTCGACTACCCGTCGTGGCCGTGGCACGAGCGCGTCATGATCCAGTTGATCATGAAGTACACCCACGGTCCGACCGACCCGCGCACCGTCATCGACTACACCGACTGGAATGACGTCCGGGCCTACGGGGAGCACCTGCTGAAACTGGGCTGAGTGCGTAGAATGTCGCGATGAGCAGCACCCCGACCGCCCCGAACATTCCGGACCTGTCCCCTGCCGACGAGGCGTGGCTCAGGCAGTTCCTCGCCGACGCATGCGCGCGTGCGCCCGACACGCTCGAGTTCGCGGAGCTGTACGGCTTCCTGTTCGCGATCGTCTCGGCGCCCGACCTCGTGCTGCCCTCGGAGTGGATCCCGGCGATCTTCGATACGGACGCGCCGGTGTTCGCCGACGAGGCCGAGGGCGTACGCTTCCACCACGTGATCATGGCGCTCTACAACCAGCTGAACCGCGACGTGCTCGACGCCACGGTGCGGCTGCCGTCGTGCGTGGACGTGCGCCAGCCTGCCGAGGCGAACTTCGACAAGGACGCGCCGCTCGCGCAGTGGTCGAGCGGCTTCGCGCAGGGCCACGACTGGCTCGAGGAAGCCTGGGAGGTCGACCTGCCGCAGGAGGTGGACGAAGAGCTCGGCGCCTGCCTGAGTGCGCTGCTGTTTTTCATCGACCCGAAGTTCGCGGAAGGGCTGGTCGAGGAATCCGGCCAGCCGGCCTCCGAGCTTCCCGCGCTCGCCCGGACGCTGCTCGACAACTTCGAGGCCGCGATGCTCGGCTATGCCGAGATCGGACGGATGGTGTACCAGGCCCGCTCCACGGACTGAGCCACGCGCCTCAGGCTTTCGTCACCAGCATCACGCCGGCGACCGCGATCGCGCCGCCGAGCAGCATGCTCGGCAGCAGCGGCTCGCCGAGCAACAGCACGCCGAAGGTCGCGCCGAACACCGGCACGAGGTTGTTGAAGATCACGGTGCGCGAGGCGCCGAGCCGCTGCACGGCCTGGTAGTACCAGACGAAGCCCACGGCCGTGCCGAGCACGCCGAGGTAGAGCACGCTCAGCACGACGGGCAGGGTGAGATCCTCCGCACCGAGGTCGCGCAGATCCGGCGCCGCTGCGAGCGCGAGCAGCATCACACCCCAGATCGAGGCCCAGGTGGTGGCGGCGAGCGGCGTGAGGCCCGCGAGCACCCGCCGTCCGATCAGCGTGTAGGCCGCCCACGAGCACACCCCGCCGAACATCAGCAGCTCGCCGAGGCCCACGGCACCGCCGACCGAACCGAACACGTCGCCGCGCGACACGACGATCCACACGCCGGCGAGCGCCACCGCAACGCCGAGCCAGCGCCGTTCACTCATGCGCTCGCCGAGCAGCAGCGAGGCCGCGGCGATGGTGACGATCGGATTCAGCGCGATGATGAGCGAGGTGCGGCTCGCCGGCAGCCGCGCAAGCGCGCCGAGGAAGAACAGGTTGTAGGCGAAGATGCCGGTGGCGCCGAGCAGCAGCGTGCCAATGAGCTGCCGGCGGCTCAGGCGCGGCAGCCCACCCTCGAACCACCACGCCGCCGCCAGCAGCGCCAGGACGGCGACGATGAAGCGCAGCAGCGAGCCCACGGCGGCCGGCACGGCCAGCGCCAGGATCCGCCCGGCGATGAACGTACCGCCCCAGATGGCCGGCACGGCCACGAGCTTGGCGTAGGTTCCGCGGGTCGCGACGAATGGGGGCTCGGTCAAGGTCCGCGGAGGTTAGCGGTCCCGGAGCTGCGGATCCATGTGTCCGCGGGGCCAGGGCACCCGACGTCGCGGTCGTTGCACTTGGTACACTCCGCGCTTTCCCGCCGGAGCCCCCGCATGCGCATGATCCTGCTCGCCGCCGCCCTCGTGGTCGCACTGCCCGCTGCTGCCGAGACCGTCGCCCTGCAGTGCGGCGACGTGTTCGACTCGAAGTCGGCCCGCCTCGTGGGCGCGCGCACGATCGTCACCCGCGACGGCAGGATCGGCGAGGTGCTGCCGGGCCGCGCATCCGTGCCGGGTGCCCGCGAGGTGGACCTCGCCGGGCACACCTGCATGCCCGGCTGGATCGACCTGCACGTGCACATGGCTTCGCAATCCGGTCCGCGCAGCTACGAGGAGCGCTTCCGTCTCGACGATGCCGACTTCGCGCTGCGGGCGGTGGGCTACGCGGAGAAGACCCTGCAGGCGGGCTTCACGACGGTGCGCGACCTCGGTGGCGAGGTCACGCTGAAGCTGCGCGACGCCATCAACGCCGGCCTCGTGAAGGGGCCGCGCATCTACGCCGCCGGAAAATCGATCGCCACGACCGGCGGCCACGCCGACCCGACCAACGGCATGAATTCGGAGCTGTCGTTCGTGCTCGGCACGCCGGGCCCGACCGAGGGCGTCGTGAACGGCCCGGACGACGCGCGGCAGGCTGTGCGCCAACGCTACAAGGACGGCTCCGACGTCATCAAGATCACCGCCACCGGCGGCGTGATGAGCTACGCGAAGAGCGGTGATGCGCCCCAGTTCACGGTCGACGAGGTGCGCGTGGTCGTCGAGACTGCGAAGGACTACGGCTACAAGGTCGCGGCCCACGCCCACGGCAAGGAAGGCATGAAGCGCGCGATCGAGGGCGGGGTCACCTCCATCGAGCACGGCACCTACATGGACGAGGAGATCTTCGCGCTCATGAAGAAGCACGGCACCTGGTACGTGCCCACGATCTCCGCCGGCCGCTTCGTCGCGGACAAGGCCAAGGTGCCCGGCTACCTGCCGGAGATCGTGCGGGTGAAGGCCGAGCGCATCGGTGCGCAGATCCAGGACACCTTCGCCAAGGCCTACAAGTCCGGCGTGAAGATCGCCTTCGGCACCGACTCGGGCGTGGGCCCGCATGGCGACAATGCACTTGAGTTCGGCTACATGGTCGAGGGCGGGATGCCCGCCCACGAGGCGCTGCAGGCCGCCACCTACCGCGCGGCCGAGGTGCTCGGCGAGAGCGACCTGGGCCAGCTCGACGTCGGCTTCCGGGCCGACGTGGTGGCCGTGCGCGGCAACCCGCTCGCCGACATCGCGCTCACGAGCCAGGTCGCCTTCGTGATGAAGGACGGTGTGGTGTACCGCGCGCCGTGAGTCACCTCGCGCGCCGGCGTTCCGGCTGGCTGGTCGCGGTCGTCGCACTGCTTGCGGCGGCCTGCGGCGGGGGCGATTCCGGTGGTTCGGGCGGCGACCCGGGCGGCGGCGGAGTGCCGCCCCCGCTGCCTCCGCCGCCCCCGCCGGTCGCGACCACCGCCGACTTCCGCGACGAGATCGTCTACCAGATCCTGACCGACCGCTTCGCGAACGGCGATGCGAGCAACGACAGCGGCCTGCTCGATCGTCGCGGCGACGCGGTGGATCGCGCCAGTCCCGTGGGCTGGCATGGCGGCGACTTCGCCGGGATCCGCCGCAAGGTCGAGGAGGGCTATTTCCAGCGCATGGGCTTCACCGCGATCTGGATCTCCCCGGTCGTGCTGCAGGTGCCGGCGCCAGGCAACGGTGGCGGCGTCAACGCGGGCAAGCCGTTCGCCGGATTCCACGGCTACTGGGCCGAGCGCTTCGATCGGATCGAGCCGCACTTCGGCGATCTCGCGGCCCTGCAGGCGCTCGGCACGGCGGCGGACGCGGCGGGGATCAAGCTGGTGGTGGACGTGGTGGTCAACCATGTCGGGCCGGGCTCCACGCTCACCGGGCAGCAGCCGACGTGGTTCCGCATCGGCAGCCAGTGCGGCTCGGACGACGTGACGATGTGCCTCGCGGGCCTGCCGGACTTCAGGCAGGACGTATCGGGCGTCCCCGAGTTCCTGGTCGGGACCATCCGCTGGCTGCGCGACAACGTCCCTTCGGTGGACGGCCTGCGCATGGACACGATGAAGCACGTCGGCGACGCCTTCTGGTCGCAGTTCTTCGCCGCCGGCAGCCCGGCCGACGCGCGCAACTTCTGGACCGTGGGCGAGACCTTCGACGGCAGCGTGGCGCGCATCGCGCACTACCTCGATACGGTCGGCTCGCCGTCCATGTTCGACTTCCCGCTCAAGTTCGCCATGGTGGACAGCCTCGCGCGCGGCGGCAGCACGCGCCGCATCGCGGACGTGCTCGCGCAGGACACGCTCTATGACGATCCGACGAGGCTCGCGACCTTCCTCGACAACCACGACGTGTGGCGGTTCGCATCGGAGTCGGAGGCGGCGGGCGCCGCACCCGCTGAGGCCGACCAGCGACTCGACATGGCGCTCACGCTGCTCTACGCGCTGCGCGGCACGCCCGTCGTGTACTACGGCACCGAGATCGCCCTGCGCGGCCGGGGCGATTCGTACGACCTCCCGATCGGCGCCTCGAGCCGCGAGGACATGGACTTCACGCGCCTCGACTCGTCCCGCTTCGACGAGCGGCTCACGGCGCTCGCGGCGCTGCGCAAGCGCTATCCGGTGCTGCGGCGCGGGGCGCAGCGGACGCTGCTCGCGCCGGGCGGCGGGTGCCGTCCGCCGGCCTCCTCGCTCGACCCGGCGGCGGATTACGGCGACCGCCTGTTCGTGCGCGGCAGCTTCGACAGCTGGGCCAACCCGCCGACCGAGTCTCAGGCGTTCGTGAACCGCGGCAGCCGGCAGTACGAGGCGGCCGTGGATCTCGGGGCCGCGACGCACGAGTTCAAGGTCGCGGCGGCGGACTGGTCGCCCGAGTTCTCGAATCCGGGCCAGCCCACGACCCTGGGAGTGCCGATCACGCTCGGCGCGCAGCCTGGCACGGCCAGCAACGGTCGCGTCACGATCGCGCAACCCGGCTGCTATGCGTTCGCCCTCAACGCGACGAACCTGGTGGCTCCGGTGCTGACCGTGACCGGACCGGCGGCGGGCGGTTCCGACCCCGACGTGCTTGCCATCGCGCGCACGCTGGCCGGCGAGAGAGCCGTCGTCGTGGTGCTGAACAACCAGCGCAGCGCGGTGGACCTGGGCGCGCTCGGCGGCGGCGGGGTCCCCGTCGGCGAGTTGCTGGCCGACGGCACGGTGAGCGACTTGACCGGCAACGGCGTCAGCCTCCAGGTGAGCGGCGGTCGCCTGCGCGGCGTGCTGCCGGCGCTGACCGCCGTCGCGCTCTGACCGCCCGCGGCGGCGCCGTGCCGTCGTGCCCGGCTGTCGTTCAGACGTAGCTGACGTACTGCGGGTCGTACATCTTCGACTTCATGAACTCGACGAGGTCGTCCGGGCGGTCCACGGTCGCGAGATCGTCGCGGTACGCCACTTCGGCAACCGCTGCCGCGATGTGTGCCGAGACGCCGCGCACGCGGTTGAGCGGCGGGTAGAGGCTGCCCTGTGCGAGGTCGGCCTCGCTGGTGTGCAGGGCGAGCGCGCGCGCCGCCGCCATGAACATTTCGTCCGTGACGCGCGTCGCTCCGACCGAAACCACGCCGAGGCCCACGCCCGGGAAGATGTAGGAGTTGTTGCCCTGGCGCGGCACGTAGTGCTGGCCCGCGTAGTCCACCGCGTCGAACGGGCTGCCCGATGCAAACAGCGCCCTGCCGCCTGACCACGCATACGCCTGGTCGGCCGTGCACTCCGATTTCGAGGTCGGATTCGACAGCGCGAACACGATCGGTCGCTCGTTGAGGCGCGTCATCTCCTCGACGACCTCGCGCGTGAACATGCCGGGTGTCGCGCCCACGCCGATGATCGCGGTGGGCTTGAGCGCCTTGACGGCGCCGAGGAAGTCCACCACCGGCGCGTGCTCGTGTGCATAGGCCAGCTTGTGCTCGGCGAGGCCGGTGCGGCTCGCGACCACGAGTCCCTTCGAGTCCACCATCCAGCAGCGTCGTCGTGCCGCGGCCGGGTCGAGCCCGTCGTCCACCATCGCCGCCGCGAGCAGGTCGGAGATGCCGGTGGCCGCTTCGCCCGCGCCCAGGCACAGGAAGGTCTGGTCGGACATGCGCTTGCCGGTCACGCGCAGCGCCGAGAAGATGCCGGCCACGGTCACCGAGGCGGTGCCCTGGATGTCGTCGTTGAAGCAGCACACCCGGTCGCGGTACTTGCGCAGCAGCCGGAAGGCGTTGTGATTCGCGAAGTCCTCGAACTGCACGACGATGCCGGGGAACACGCGCTGCGAGGCCTCTACGAACTCCTCGACGATCTCGTCGAGCGCATCGCCCGACAGGCGCCGCTGGCGCAGGCCGATGTAGAGCGGGTCGTCGAGCAGCGCGTCGTTGTTGGTGCCCACGTCGAGCATCACCGGCAGGCACAGGCGCGGATGCAGCCCGGCGCAGGCGGTGTAGAGCGACAGCTTGCCGATCGGGATTCCCATGCCGTTGGCGCCGAGGTCGCCGAGGCCGAGGATGCGCTCGCCGTCGGTGACCACGATCATCGCGGCCTGGCGGTGCGGCCAGTTGCGCATCACCTGGCCGATGCGGCCGCGGTCCGCCGCCGAGATGAACATGCCGCGCGGCCGGCGGTAGATATGGCCGAACTGCTGGCAGGCGAGGCCCACTGTCGGCGTGTAGATGATCGGCATCATCTCGTCCGGGTTGTCGATGATCACCCGGAAGAAGAGTGCCTCGTTACGGTCCTTCAGCGCCTCGAGCAGGATGTATTTCTCGAGCGGCGTGGTCAGGCGCCGGAAGTTCTCGAGCACCCGGGCAACCTGGAGTTCCTGCGTGCCCACCTGAGGTGGCAGCAGGCCGCGCAGGCCGAGGGCGTCGCGCTCGGCCTCCGTGAACGCCGTGCCCTTGTTGAGCGACGGGTCATGCAGCAGTGCCGTGCCGCGCGGAAACCACTCGGGCAGCGGGGGAAGGGACGGGCGCTTGGGCTGTTTCGGCGACGGCATGGCGGGCTCCGGAAAGGTGCCGCCGACGGTCGATCGTCGGGGCGGTCGGGACTGCCGCGATGCTAGGGGGCGCCGGGGGCCTGTCAATCCGGAGGTACCCGGGGCCAGGATCCGCTCAGTCGGTCGCCCGGCGGCCGATCGAGCGGCGGCGATCGGTGCTCGGCCACGGCTCGGGGCGCTCGTTGCGGTCGCGGGCGCGACGCGGTCCGGCGCGACGATCGTCGTGATGGCGATAGGTGCAGCGGCAGTCGGCCGCCATCGCGCAATCGGGGAGCGGCAGGCGCGGGGCCTCCGCGGACAGCAGGCGCACGTCCTTCAGGGCCCCTGCGGCCGGGCAGGCGCGCTTTCCCGCGTTGACCGAGACGCAGTGATAGCGGAGTCCCGGTGTCTTGCTGGCCATCACGACCTCCCTGCAGCGCGGGCGTAGCGAGCGTCCTGTTGCCCGGCTATTTCATCTGTGACTGACAGTAGTTCTCGATGCCGACCCGGCCGATGAGGTCGAGCTGGGTCTCGAGGAAATCGATGTGCTCCTCCTCGGACTCGAGGATGTCCTCGAGCAGCTCGCGGCTCACGAAGTCGCCGACCTTCTCGCAGTGCGAGATAGCGACCTTGAGGTCGGGGTGGGCGATCTGCTCGAGCCTGAGGTCGCACGCGAGGATTTCCTTCACGTCCTCGCCGATCATGAGCTTACCGAGGTGCTGCAGGTTCGGCAGTCCCTCGAGGAACAGGATGCGTTCGATCAGCTTGTCGGCGTGCTTCATCTCGTCGATGGACTCGTGATGCTCGTACTCGCCGAGCTTCACGAGGCCCCAGTCCTTCAGCATGCGCGAATGCAGGAAGTACTGGTTGATCGCCGTGAGTTCGTTCTTGAGGATCTTGTTGAGGTGCGCAATGACGTCTGCGTCGCCCTTCATGACGAACTCCTTGAATCTGGAAACCGGAACGGGCGGGGCCTAAGGCCCCGCAGTCACGAAGCCTGAGGGGCTCGGGACCGGGAATCAAGGCTTTCGTCGAGCACCTGGCGGGCGCAGGGTTCGCAGGCGCCACAGCACGTGGCGACGCCGGTGCAGGACTGCAGCTGCTCGAACGAGCACACGCCCTCTGCGATGGCCTGGTGCAGGCGCTTTTCGGAGATACCGTGGCAGACGCAGACGTACATGGCTTGACCCTCGAGCACGATCCTAGCGACGAGGAGAACTGATTGCAAATCATTCGCATTTAAGTAAAAACCGAAGGTCCTGGCCTGATTGCGAAGCCAGATTTCCCGCCGCGGGACACAGGTCCGATGGCATCATCGGCACCCGTTTTTTGAGCGGGTCCGGCGACCGGGCCCGATTCGCGCTCCCAGCCCATGTCCCAGACCCCCGAGCAGCCGATCGACGTCAACCGCGTGCTGATGGACCGCGCCCGGCGGCACGCCGAGCGCGACGGCGTCCGGTCGAACCGACCCGTGCTGCCACGACTCGTGGGCTTCGTGCTGGCGTTGCTCGTGATGCTGGTGCTGCTGCTGGCATTCGACCGCTTCCTGGCGAGCATGCAGCGGTTCCTCGCGCTGCCGGTGGTGGACCCGGAGCCGGCGACCACCGAGCCCATGCCTGCCTACGTCGTTCCCGAGCAGGCGCCGCCGCCGCCCTAGCACCCCTCTTTTTTCTTCTTGCGCGGCGCGCCGGTCGCGACGGGCTGTGCAGGCCCCGCAGGGGAAACGAGCTTCGGCAGTTCTACCGATGCTGCGGACGCGGCGGGCGTTCCGTCCGCCCGCGCCTCACCGCCGAAGAATCGTGCCACGGCGGCCGCACGCTCGAATCGGGCGCGTTGCTTCGGGCCGGCGTCGGCAGGCAGCGCCGGGAACAGCACCTCGTCCTTCCAGCCATCGAGGCCGCCCAGCACGGTGTACGCGCCGGAGTAACCCTGCGCCCGCAGCAGCAACCAAGCCTGGGCCGCGTGGATGCCGCCCTCGGAATACAGCACGATCTTCTCGTTCCGCTGCAGCGGATAGTCGGCCAGCGCGGACAGCGGCGCGTTCTCGGCCGTTGGGATGTGATAGCGCTCGAACTCGCCTGCGGTACGCAGGTCGATGAGGCGGTAGTCCGCGCGGCCCTCGACGATCCAGGCGGCAAGCTCCGCCGGCGTCACGTGATCGACCTCCTGCTCGACCACGAGGGCGAGTTCGCGCGCGTCGAGCTTCACGAACGGACCGCGGTGCGGCTGACTGGCGAGCGCCAGTGCGCCGAGCGCCAGCGCAGCGGCGCCGAGCTTCTGATTGAGCGTCAGCTGCGGCAGCCTCATGGCTCGCTCCTGAACCGCCGCTCGACGAGCGTCGCACCCCAGAATCCAAGCACGGCAATGATGACGACTACGAACACGACCAGACCCCAGGGCAGCTCGAACACCTCCGGCAACGTCACCTGGCCCATCGGGTTCGCGTTCACGAAGCCCTGGATGGCCGGATACACCTGCGCATACGCGAAAGTGCCGGCGAAGATACCGAGCGCATAGAGCATGGCGTCGAACCGCCCGGTCGCGAGCGCCGCCACCGAGGTGCCGGGGCAGTAGCCGCCGACGACGAAGCCGACACCGAGCACGAGCCCGCCGACGACCTGCGGACCGAGGTGCGTCGGCACCAGGTACACGAGGTCGAGGTCGAGCCAGCCGAGCCAGCCGAGGTAGGTGACACCGAGCATCGCGGTGACGATCGCGGTGAACATCACCTTGAAGACCGACATGTCGTACAGGTAGAACTGCGCCGCCAGCTTGCGCGCGCTGCCGAATCCGGCCCGCTCGAGGAAGAAGCCGAAGCCGACCCCGAGCACGAACGCGACGAGCAGGGAGAACTCCTCGCCGAAGAAGCCGTATTTGAAGAGGGGAGTCATCATCGCCATTGCCACCGCATGAACCAGGCGACCGCGTAGCCGCCCACGAACACCATCAGCATGAAGGCCCAGCTGCCGACGTTGAGCAGCGCCCCGCCGGTGAGGGCCTGGCCGCTCGTGCAGCCGCGCGCCAGGTGCGCGCCGAACGCCATGAGCATCCCGCCCGCGAAGGCACACAGCAGGCGGATCGCGGTCGACACGCGTGGGCCCTTCTCGACGGTGAAGCGGGCGCGGCCGGCCAGCAGGCCTGAGAGCAGCGCGCCGGCCGCGACGCCGACCACCTCGAAGACGAGCCACGCCTTCAGGGGGTGCGTCGTGCCGTCGCCGAGGTAGTCCTGCATGTAGAGGTTCGCCTGCGCGTGCGCCGGCGCGACGAGGTTGACGAGCCAGCTCAGCGTCGAGCTGAAAGCGCCCGAGGCGCCGAGGCCGCGACCGACGAGCACGAAGGCCGCGAGCAGCACGAGGCCAAGCCCGATCCCGGCGAGGTAGGGGTTGAGATAGGGGGCACCCGGCCCCGCACCCGCCACCGCAGGCGCGCGAGGAGGATCAGGGAGTCTTGCAGTCACGTCGTTCCTCCGGAGGTGTGCCGGGTCGGGTGTTCAGGGCGACATCCAGTGGCTGTACTGGCCCGCGGATACGATGACGAAGCGCAGCGCGAGGCCACCGGCGATCACCAGCACGGGTGCGACCAGCGTGTGGGGAATCCGGTGGGAGGCCATGAGCGTCTGGATCGCGAGCGGCAGCACGATGCCGAGGCCGACGACGAACACCCAGAACACCGCGGTGTAGGGGCCGCCGAGTAGCAGCGCCGCCGCATTCGCATGCACGGCGCTCGCGGTCGAGAGGCCGATCAGGAACAAACCGATCAGCACGATCTCGATCGCCAGGAATACGTTGTCCGCGCGCAGCAGCGTCGCCTGGTCGCCGTGCTCGCGCGCGATGACGTGAGCAAAGGCCGCGCCCGTCGAAAGCCCGGACACCAGGAACAGCGGCGCGAGCGCCGCGCTCGCCCACAGCGGACGGGCACCGAGGCTCGAGAGCAGGATGCCCGTGTAGATGCCGAGGGCGACTCCGGTCACGATGTTCGCGTGGCCGAGCGTGCGGATGGCGGTCGCCTCGCGCAGTCGCACGCCGAGGCGCTTCACCGCGGGCCAGCGCCCGAGCCAGTCGCCGGGAATCGACACGAGCGCGCTGAGCGCCAGGACCGGGTACACCAGCAGCAGGATCCAGCCGCCCCATGACATCGGCGAGGCCGGCTGCAGCGTCAGGTACATGCGCCAGACGTAGAGCCTGTGCTCGAGGTCGAGGAACAGCGCCCCCATGCCGAGGCTGATGAGCAGCAGGCTGGTCCAGGGCAGCACGTAGCACACGCAGCCGTCGCCCGGCCGGCGGCCCTGCCGCATGAACCAGCCGGCGAGCACCATCGAGCCCGCGACCCAGCCGCCCAGGAACAGGTACACGGGGATCTCCCAGCCCCAGACGTGCATCGCCGGATCGATCATGGGGTTGTCGCGGGTGGTGACGAACTCGAGCATCGCCTCACTCCAGGTAGAAGATGCGCGGCTGCGTGCCCGCGTCGGGCTTCAGGATGAAATGCCGCCGCGAAGCCAGCAGTCGATTGAGGTCGGAGCCCGGGTCGTCGAGGTCGCCGAAGTGCATCGCATGCGTCGGGCACACGGCCACGCAGGCCGGCAGCTCGCCTTTCTCGACGCGGTGGATGCAGAAGGTGCACTTGTCCGCGTAGCCCTCCGGGTGGATGAAGCGTGCGCCATAGGGACAGGAGGCGAGACAGGCCTTGCAGCCGATGCACTTGCCGTGGTCCACCAGCACGACCCTGCCGGGCTCGTGCACGTGGCTCGCACCCGTGGGGCAGCAGCTCACGCAGGGCGGGCGGTCGCAGTGGTTGCAGCGCTCGGAGGTAATCGTGAGCCGCAGGTCCGGCATCGTTCCCTCGAGGCGCTGGTTGATCCAGTCGCGGCAGTGGCCGTCCGGGACGTCGTTCTCGACCTTGCATGCGACCACGCAGTCCATGCAGCCGACGCACTGGCGCGTGTCGATCACCATTCCGTAGCGCGCCATGACTCAGGCTCCCGGCTCGAGGGTCACGAAGTTGACGTTCGCACCGGTGCCGCCCATCAGCGGGTCGGTCGCATATCGCGTGATGAGCTGCGCGTCGCTCGCCCCCCGGCCGTAGGCACTGCGCAGCCCGCGCGCCGTGTGCCCGAAACCGTGCACCATGTAGACGCACTCCGGCCGGATGGCCTCGGTGACCCGCAGCCGGATGCGGTTGCTCAGCACGCCGTCCTGGTTGCGCAGCCTCACGTAGTCGCCGCTCGCGAGCCCGAGGCGGGCGCCCACGCCCGCATTCAGCCACAGGACGTTCTCGTCCATCGCGTCGCGCAGGATCGGGTTCGACTGGGTGCGGCTGAACGAGTGCACCGGCGCGCGGCCGAACAGCAGCCGGAACGATCCCGGCGGACCCGGTTCTGGCGCCTTGTAGCGGGGAACCGGATCGAAGCCCGCCGCCGCGAGCTGCGTCGAGTAGAACTCGACCCTCCCGGAGGGCGTAGCAAACTCGGCCGGCACGCCCTCATCGAAGTAGAGCGGCGCCGGTGGGCCCCTGACGAGCCCGCGCTGCTTGAGCTCGGCGAGGCTGAGGCCCGCGCCCTTGAGACGATGGTCGAGATATTCCTCGATGTCGGTCCACGGGTAGTACGGACCGAGGCCGAGCTTGAGCGCGAGTTCGCGGGCGATCCACCAGTTGGGTTTCTGGTCGTGCGGTGGCGGCACCACCGGCTGGCGCAGCGCGACGAACGGCTCGCGGAACAGCTCGACGTTGATCTCGTCGTAGCGCTCGAGGTAGGTCGCCTCGGGCAGCACGACGTCCGCCCAGCCGGCGACCTCCGACGGAATCACGTCGACGACGACCATGAGATCGAGGCTCTCGATCGCGCGTATCGTCTCGGCCTCGTTGGGCAGCGCGTGGATGAGGTTGGTGGCGTATACCAGCCAGCCCTTGACCGGGTAGGGCTGGCCCGTCAGCGTCGCCTCGCGGATGCCCGTCGTGATCGCCTCGCTCGCGAACGGAAAGCGGTGTTCGGGGTTGTCCACCTTGCCGCGCGCGGAGGTCGGGTACGGCGGATACGGATAGTTCGGCACGTCCATGCTCGACGGGTAGTAGAAGCCGCCCTTGCGGCCCCAGCTGCCGAGCAACGCGTTGAGCAGCGCGATTGCGCGGCCGCGCTGTGCGTCGTCACCGTACCACGTGGTGCGGCGGCCCGGGTGCACGAGCGTCGCGGGGCGGTGGCGGGCCATCAGCCGCGCCGTCTCTCGGATGGTCTCCGGGGCGATGCCGGTCTCCGGGTAGGCCCACTCAGGCGTGCGGGTCGCGATCTCCGCGCTGAAGTGCTCGAAGCCGAAGCCGTGCTGCTCGACGTAGTCGCGGTCGTAGAGGCGCTCGGTCACGAGCACGTTCATCCACGCGAGCAGCAGTGCGAGGTCCGAGCCGGCCTTCACCGGAAGGTAGTGGCGGGCCTTGCTCGCGGCGATGGAGAAGCGGGGGTCGGCGACGATGATGGCCGCGCCCGCCGCGATGGCGTCGGCGAACTCCTGGACCTGCGTATTGTGCATGTTCTCGCCGAGGTGCGAGCCGATCAGCACGAGACAGCGCGCATTCGCAATGTCGGTACGCTCGGGCGATCCGACCCCCTCGCCGAAGGTCAGTTCGAAGCCGACGTCGCGGGGACCGCGGCACTGAGCGAAGGAGGGCGCGGCGATGTTGGGGCTGCCGTAAGCCTTGAGGGTGTGCTTCAGGAACGTGCCGCCAATGCCGTGACTGAACAGCGCCATGGCCTCCGGGCCGTGCTCGGCCTTGATCTTCTGCATCCGCTCGGCGATGAAGCCGAGCGCTTCGTCCCAGGTGACCTCGACCCACTCCTCGCGGCCGCGGGCCTTGCGCCGCATCAGCGGGGCGCGCAGGCGGTCGGGGTCGATGTGGGCGCCGACGCCGCCTGTTCCGCGCGGACAGAGCCGTCCGCGGGACAGCGGATCGTCAGGGTGTCCCGTGATCTTCCACAGGCGGCCGTCGCGCACGTGGGCGAGGGCGTTGCACTTCCAGAAGCAGATGTCGCAGTACGTGGGCACGACCCGCGTGTCGCCGGTCGCCGGCTGGCGCGCCATGGCCCCGAGCCGGCCGCTCGTGCCGGCGGCGATGGCGGCGGCGCCCGCGCCGAATCCGGCGATCTTCAGGAAGCGCCGTCGCGAGATGCGATTCATCGAGTGCCGTCCGCCTGCGATCTATTAGAGTTAACTAATTTATCGTAGCGGTCCGTCGGGCAGGTCGCCTCGGTAGATTCCCTTACGCTTGCCGGCCTGCGAGGCCGGCGGCCGCGCAGCTCAGTCCGCGCCCGCGGGCGGATCGAGGTCCTCGTCCCAGCCGGGCTCCGGCAGCGGCACCTTTGCGAGCCACTCGCGGATCAGCCGGACGTGCTCGCGCTCGTCCTCGGCCATCTCGCGCGCCGCGGCCTGGATCGCCTCCGGCACCCGCGCTGCCGCGAAGCGCTCGAAAAACTCGACGGCCTGCTGCTCGTTGTGCTCGGCGAGCTTGAGCGCGTGGTACGGCTGCATCAGGTAGTGCAGCTCGCCGTAGTCCGTGGTCTCCGGGCCCTCGGGCGTCGTCCAGCGGAACACGGCCGCCGCGGGCGGGCTCGCCCACCCCATCCGCGCTGCAATCTGGTCGCGATGCTTGCCCTCGATGCGCGAGAGCTTCGCAAAGAGCTCGGCGACCTCGCGGTTGTTGTGCGCCGACATCTGCTCCGCGAGTTCGGCATAGCGCTCCGAGGCTTCGACCTCCATCGCGTAGGCGTAAGCCATGAACTCCGCGACCGTGTGCGGCAGCGTCGGACGTGCCGTCGCGGTCCGGAAGCGCCCGCTCACAGCGCGAACCTCGCTTCGAGTTCGGCCGGCGCACGCAGGGCACGCGGCCCGCGCGGCGCATACGGCGGTCGCTCGCCGGCATACAGCACGCCGAGGTCGAACCCGGTGTCGCGCAGCAGGCGCCGCACCGCCCGCGGGACCTCCGGGGTGGGGGCGAACGCATCGGGACGAACCATCTTCTTCCACTCCTTCTGCTCGGGGCGGAACGTGATGCAAGGCGACAGCACCTCGAGGAAGGAGAACCCCGGGTGGCGCACCGCCTGCTCGATCAGCTCGGCGAGCCCGTTCGGATCGCCCGTGAAGCCGCGCGCGATGAAGTTCGCACCCGAGGCGAGCGCGACCACCAGCGGCTGGAACTCGCGCAGGCCGGTGCCGTCCGGGGAGAGCTTCGAGTCCCAGTCGGGCTCGGTGGTCGGCGAGGCCTGGCCCTTGGTCATGCCGTACACGCGGTTGTCCATCACGATGTAGGTCATGTCGACGTTGCGGCGGCAGGCGTGCAGGAAATGGTTACCGCCGATCGAGTAGCCGTCGCCGTCGCCACCGGTGACGATCACCGTGAGGTCGGGGCGCGCGATCTTGAGGCCCGTGCCGGCCGCGAGCGCGCGGCCGTGCACGCCGTGGAAGCCGTAGCTCGACATGTAGGCGGGGATGCGCGACGAGCAGCCGATGCCGGAGACCACGGCCACGTCCTTCGGCTCGAGCGCCATTCGCGCCATCGCCTTGGCGAGGGCGTTGACGACGCCGAAGTCACCGCAGCCCGGGCACCACACCGGCTTGACGTCGGACTTGTAGTCGTTCGGGCCGCGCGCGAGCGCGGCGGGCGAGCCGGGCGGCGGGACGGCGCAGGCCGGATCGTTCATGCGCGGCTCCATTCGAGCAGGTGATGGTGGATCTCGCCGGGCTGGAACTGCAGCGCGCCGGCCCGGTGCAGGCTGGTGACGCGTCCGGGCAGGTCGCACTCGGCGCGCAGGTACTTGTAGAGCTGCGCCGAGTGGTTCTGCTCGACCACCAGCACGCGACTCGCGCCCGCGAGCGCGGTGGCAAGGCGGCTGGCCGGCAGCGGGGCGAGCAGCCGTAGCGAGACGAGCCGCGCCGTGAGTCCGTCCTGCGCGGCGCGCGCAAGGCCCTCGCGCACCGGGCCCGTGCACGAGCCGAACGTGACGACGGCGCAGTCCGTGGCCGGGTCGCCCTCGACATCGGCCCAGTCGTCGCCGTAGTCCCACGACTCAAGCTTGCCGCGCCGCTTGTCGAGCTGCGCAAAGTGATCCGCCGCCTGCGAGGACGGCGTGCCGCGCTCGGCGTGCTCGAGGCCGTCGGCGGTGTAGGCGAGGCCGGCGGTGCCGGGGACCGCCATCGGCGAAATGCCGTCCGGCGTCACGGCGTATCGCCGGTAGCCCGCCACGCCTGCCGCCGCCACGACCCGGCCGGGGCCCGCCGCACGCTCGTCGGGTCGGTCCACGACGGACCGTGCCTGTCCCAGGAACTGGTCCGACAGCACGATCGCCGGTGTCTGCAGGGCCTCGGCCAGCTCTACTGCCCACTGCGTCGTGCGGAGGCAATCGGCCACTGAGTTCGGCGCGAGCACGAGGTGCGGCGCGTCGCCGTGGAGTCCGTGCACTGCGATGTTGAGGTCGCCCTGCTCCGACTTGGTGGGGATGCCGGTGGAGGGCCCGACGCGCATCACGTCCACCACTACGAGCGGGATCTCCGCCGCGACCGCCAGTCCCAGCGCCTCTACCATCAGCGAGAGGCCCGGGCCCGACGTGGCGGTGAGCGAGGGCACGCCGCCGTAGGAGCCGCCGATCGCCATGTTGATCGAGGCGAGTTCGTCCTCCGCCTGGACCAGCGTGCCGCCCACCTGTGCGAGTGCCGGGCTCATCCACTCGAGCAGTTCCGTCGCGGGCGTGATGGGGTAGGCCGCGACGAAGCGCACGCCGCCCTTTATGGCGCCGTAGCCCGCCGCCTCGTTACCCGTGAGCAGCCAGCGCGACGTTCGCGTGGCGGGGGGCTCGGCCAGCGGAAAGCGCCGCTCGATGCCGGCCGCCGCGGCGCGGCCGGCGGCCACCGCGGCGAGGCTGGGCGCGAGCGCGGCCGGCCGTTTGCCCAGCGTCTTCTCGACGGCCCGGGCGACGGCATCGTCCGGCAGGCCGAGCAGGGCCGCCACCGTGCCGAGCAGCACCATGTTCGCGCGGCCGTCGGGCACGGCCTTGGCGAGCTTCTTGAGCGGCAATTCGGCGTGCATTGCGCCGCTTTGCAGGAACACCTCCGGCGGCGCACTTTGGTCCGGGTCGCCGATGACGAGGCTCTGCGTTCCCAGCGGGATCTCCGCCTTGAAGCGCTGCACGTTCTCCCAGTCCACGGCGGCCAGCACGTCGAAGTGGTCCGCCATGCACTCGACGGGGCGGCAGGCGATGCGCAGCATCGCGGCCGCCTCGCCGCCGCGGATCTGCGGGCCGGACGAGCGCGTCATGAGGGCGTAGTAGCCCGCGTGTGCGGCCGCCTCGAGCAGCATGTTGCCCGCGGTCATGACGCCGGCGCCGCCACTGCCGGCGAGGGCCACCGAGACGCTGCGCGACGGCTGCCCCGAGCCCGGGCTGTCTGGTTGTTGCATTGCGGTATTGTAGAGTGTGCGAATCATGAATCTCGCCGAATCGCTCCTCACCGCGCTGCGCGACCACGGCGCAGGGCAGGTGTTCGGCATCCCGGGCGACTTCGTCCTCGCATTCTTCAAGGTCGTCGAAGAGTCCGGGATCCTGCCGCTGTACACGTTGAGCCACGAGCCGTCGGTGGGCTTCGCGGCGGATGCGGCCGCCCGGGTCGAGGGTGGGCCCGGCGTCGCGGTGGTCACCTACGGGGCCGGCGCCCTCAACCTCGTCAATCCCGTCGCCGCGGCGTATGCGGAGAAATCGCCGCTGGTGGTGATCTCGGGCGCACCCGGGCAGCGGGAGGGTCGCGGCGGGTTGCTGCTGCATCACCAGGTAAAGCGGCTCGACTCGCAGTACGCGATCTATCGCGAAATCACCTGCGACCAGGCCTCGCTGCACGACGTGGCGAGCGCGCCCGCGGAAATCGCTCGCGTGTTGCAGAACTGCATCACGCAGTCCCGGCCCGTGTACCTGGAATTGCCGCGCGACGTGGTGTTCGAGGTGTGCGCTCCGGTCCCGCGGCTGCCGGAAAAGGCGTTCGACCCGGGCGCCGTGGCCGCCTGCGCCGACGAGATCATGGAGCGGCTCCGGCGGGCCGAGCGACCCGTCATGATGGTCGGCGTGGAGGTGCGTCGCTTCGGGCTCGAGACCCGCGTGGCCGAGCTCGCGCGGCGTCTGCACGTGCCGGTGGTCACCTCGTTCATGGGCCGTGGCCTGCTCGCCGGAACGGACGTGCCGGTGATCGGCACCTACCTCGGACTCACCGCACATCCCGAGGTGGGCCGGCCCGTGGAGGAATCCGATTGTCTGCTGCTGTTCGGCGTGATCGTTTCCGATACGAACTTCGGCGTGTCGGAGGGCCGGATCGACGCGCGCAACTGCGTGCTCGCGGCCGACCGCGCCGTCACCATGGGCTACCACCGCTACGGCAACGTTCCGCTCGCGGCGCTGGTGGACGAGCTCACGCGGCGCGTCTCGGACCGACCGCTGCGGCCGGCTGGACGGGTGCCCGAGTATCCCCGCGGCCTCGTCGCCGACGACGCTCCGATCGCGCCGCTCGACATCGCGCGCGCCGTCAACGACCTGTTCGCCCGCGACGGCCGGATGCCGGTGGCGAGCGACACGGGCGACTGCCTGTTCACGGCGCTCGAGATCGAGAACACGGAGCTCGTGGCGCCCGGTTACTACGCCACCATGGGATTCGGAGTTCCGGCCGGCCTCGGGGTGCAGGCCGCGACCGGTCAGCGGCCGGTGATCCTGGTGGGGGACGGCGCCTTCCAGATGACGGGCTGGGAACTCGGCAACTGCCGCCGCTACGGATGGGACCCGATCGTCATCGTCATGAACAACTGCGGCTGGGAGATGCTGCGGGTGTTCCAGCCCGAGTCGCGGTTCAACTCGCTGGATGACTGGCAGTTCGCGCTGCTCGCGGCACCGATGGGCGGCGACGGTCAGCGCGTGACGACGCGTCGCGAACTGGCGGCGGCGCTCGAGCGTGCGGCATCGCGCCGCGGACGATTCCAGCTCATCGAGGCGATGGTTCCCGCCGGCAGCGTCTCACCGACACTCGAGGGCTTCGTCGCGGCACTCAAGCGCCGCACCGCGGCCGCCGGTGGCACGACCGCCCCGTCGGTGCCGTAGCGGACGAAGTCACGGAGCGCCTGGTTGGGCACGCCGAGCCTATCGACGCGCGTTTGTGCAAACATGGCACGATGAATTCCGGTCCCGTTCCGGCCCCCACGCCCGGGTTGTTCCTGCGCCGCGTCGCGCTCGGCCTGCTCGCGCTTGTCGGCTGGCGCACGTCCTTCGTGTGGCCGCCGGAGCCCAGGGGCGTGATCATCGTGTACCCGCACACCTCGAACTGGGACTTCCCGCTGGGCATGCTGTTCCGGATCGGTCATGGCCTGCCCGCCAACTGGGTGGGCAAGACCGAGATGTTCCGGCCGCCGTTCGGCGGTCTGCTGAAGCGCATCGGCGGCATCCCTCTGGACCGTCGGCGGACGGCCGGCTTCATCGGGGCGCTGGTTGCCGAGTACCGCAAGCGCGACTGGATGTGGCTTGCGATCGCGCCCGAGGGAACGCGCTCGTACACCGATCACCTCAAGGCGGGCTTCTACACGCTGGCGGTGGCGGCGGACGTTCCGATCGCGCTCGGCTACATCGATTACGCGACGCGTACGGTCGGCATCGACACCTACCTGCGCATGACCGGCGACCGCGACGCCGATATGGCGCGGATCCGCGACTTCTACGCCGACAAGCACGGCCGTCGTCCCGAGCACGCCGGGGAACTGCGGCTGCGCAAGTGAGGCGGCCGGCCTCGGGCAGGAAGGAGCATTCGATGGGTACCGAGGCGATCGAGCAACTCAACACCGGCTGCTTCTGCGTCACGGTGGATGGCGAGGCGTTGCGACGCGAGCTCGATTCCGATTCCGCGACCCGCGGCCTGTACGACCGGCTGAAGCAGACGCACGCCTACCTGTTCGCGTACGCACCGATCTTCGTCTCGCGCGAGAGCGTGACGGCCATGGAGCGGCTGGTGAACGCAGTGGACTCGGTGGTGGCCATGCCCGCCTACCGCGACGCGGTGCTGTCGCGCGCGCCCAAGATCGCACGCTTCGATCCCGGTCCGCTCGGCGCCGTGCTGGGTTTCGATTTCCACGTCACGCCGCAGGGTCCGCGACTCATCGAGATCAACACGAATCCGGGCGGCGCCTTCCTCAATGCGGCACTCGCGCGCGCGCAACGCGCCTGCTGCGCGCCAGTGCTGTCGATGCTCGAGGCGCCCGGTAGCCCCGAGGGCCCGCAGGAGGCGCTGTTCGCGATGTTCCGCTCCGAGTGGCAGCGCCAGCGCGGAGACGCGCCGCTCGGCCGGGTGGCAATCGTGGACGATGCGCCGACGGAGCAGTACCTCTACCCTGAATTCCTGCTGGCCGCGGAGCTGTTCCGCCGGCGCGGCATCGAGGCCACGATCTGCGATCCGACGGAGTTTTCGATCGGGGACGCCGGACTGCAGCAGGCGGGCCGCACGGTGGACCTCGTCTACAACCGGCTCACCGATTTCAGCCTGGAGCAGCCGGCGCATGCGACGTTGCGCCAGGCCTACTCGGCGGGCGCGGTCGTGGTGACGCCGCACCCGCGGGCGCACGCGCTGTACGCGGACAAGCGCAACCTGGCCGTCCTCGGTGACGCGACGCAGCTGCATCGATGGGGCGTCGATGCCGCGTCCATCGACGTGCTGCAGCGGGCGATCCCGGCGACGCGGATCGTGGACCCTGCCGGCGCCGACGAACTGTGGGCTGCGCGGCGCGAGCTGTTCTTCAAGCCCGCGACCGGCTTCGGCAGCCGCGCGGCTTACCGGGGCGACAAGCTGACGCGCAGGGTGTGGGAGGAGATCCTGCGGGGCGAGTACGTTGCGCAGCAGCTGATCCCGCCGAGCGTGCGCAGTGTGCAGGTGGACGGTCGCACCGAGCGGCTCAAGCTCGACCTGCGCTGCTACGTGTACGACGGGCAGGTGCTCTCCGTCGCCGCCCGGCTCTACCAGGGGCAGACGACCAACTTCCGCACGCCGGGCGGTGGGTTCGCAGCGGTCCTGTGCCCGCCCTGATTGCGCCATTTACGAATACCGGCTCGCCCCGGTGGCCCCAAGAATCCGTTCAGTTGACGGGGGAGAGACGATGGCAGTCGAAGTACGGGCGGCGACTGGTCCAGGCCAGTCCACGGCAGAGGCGCAGCGCTTCGCCTTCGTCCTCCATCCACTGACCGTCGACTATCTCGCGAATCATCCGCGCTATGCCTACACGCGGTACTTGCCACGCAGATTCGTCGAGATGACCGCGGCGTACATGCCGGCGAAATACGTCGGTACGGTCAAGGGCGGCTGCTCGCCCGCCACGGGGCACCCGGTGGACGGCCTGATCTACGCGCTCGGTGCCACGCCACGCCAGATGCTGACCCGCCCGCCGGAGTTCACCTACACGCGGCTCAATGCAGCGATCGAGGATGCGGCGAAGCGCGGCGCGAAGATCGTCGGACTCGGCGCGTTCACGAAAGTGGTGGGCGACGCGGGCGTGACCGTGGCCCGGCGCGCACCGATCGCGGTGACCACTGGCAACAGCCTGACGATTGCGGCGACGCTCGAGACCGCCAAGCTCACTGCGATGCGTATGGGCTGGGCCGACCTCGCGCGCGGCAAGGCCATGGTGGTGGGCGCGACCGGCGCGATCGGCTCCGTCTGCTCGCGGCTGCTGGCCGCGGCCGTCAAGGACGTGGTGCTCGTGTCCATCGAGCCGCCGCGGCTCGAAGCCCTGAAGCGCACCATCCTCGATGAAGTCCCGGATGCGACCGTCACGACGGACGTGAGCAGCGCCCCGTGGGTCGGGCAGTGCGATCTCATCGTCACGGCCACGTCGGCCTTCGGGCTGCGCGTGCTGGACGTGAGCCAGTGCAAGCCCGGCGCGGTGATCCTCGACGTTGCGCTGCCGCCCGACATCTCCGCCGAGGAAGCCGCGGTGCGTCCCGACGTGCTGGTGGTGGAGAGCGGCGAGGTGCTGATCCCGGGTCCGGTCCGCTTCAGCTTCGACATCGGCTTGCCGCAGGGCGTGGCCTACGCCTGCCTCGCCGAGGCCGCGTTGCTCGCGATGGAACAGCGCTACGAGTGCTTCACGCTCGGGCGTGACGTCGCTCCCGAGCGGGTCAAGGAAATCTACCGGCTGTTCCGCAAGCACGGTTTCCAGATCGCGCCGCTGCGCAGCTTCGGCCAGCTGCTCACCGACGAGCTGGTGGCGGACAAGCGTGCCCGGGCCGACGAGCTCAATCGCAACCCGGCCCTGCTCGAACGTGTCAAAGCCGAGGCGGCCGCGAAGATCGCGCGCATCACGCCGCGCGCAAAGGGCGTCGCCGGCCTGACCACGCTCAAGGCGTAGCGGTCGGTGCGGCGGCTGGCACGGCCGGCGGCGGCGCGGCTGCCCCGCGTGCCCCAAAGCGGTACTGCAACTCGAGCAGCATCGAGTCCAGGCTTGTGTCGTCGCGGGCGTTGAGGACGTCGCGGTCGATGGTCAGAGTCTGGATCTCGAACCGGATGTGCCAGGACTCGGCGAGGGTCAGGCCGAATCCCACGCCGGCCAGCAAGTCCGTGCCGCTGTCCGTGACGCTGCGGTTGACGACACGCGGACCAAATGACTCGTCGAGGCGCTGTTCGCTCTCGCCGTCCCAGAATCCGGCGCCGAGCCGGAGGTAAACCTCCCAGTTCGCAAGGGGCAGGATGCCGAGCACCGACACCTCGGCGACCTGTGCCGAGAAGTCCACGCGGTTGTTGTAGAAGTCGTTGAATTCGGGCATGTACACGAGGTTTTCATCCCAGCGGATGCTGCCGGTCTCGAGGTAGCCGGCCTCGATCGCGACGTAGGTGTGCGCCCGCCAGCCGAAGTGCACGGAGTAACCGAAGTCGCCGTCGCCCTCGTCGTAGTCGGGGTAGTCGCCCCACCAGTCGCAGTCGTAGTAGCAGTCTCCGCCGCCGTCCACCTCGACGCTGACCGTCGAATAGGTGCCGCCGCCACCGATGTACAACCCGCGCCAGTCACCGGGCGTCCCCTGGGCACGGGCGGCGGGTGCGGCCAGCGCCGCCGCGGCGAGAAAGGTCACGAAGCCTGCGAACGTGCGTGACAAAGTTCTCATTGCGAACCTCGCGGCTCCCTGCCGCAGATTGTGGTCTTCATATCTCTTCTAGGCACGTCGCGGGCGTGGCCTCAATGTGGCTTTCCGGAATCCGCAGTGGCGTGCCGTGCGATCATCATGGGTAGCCGAATGCCCGTCCCGAGGAGTTGCCGCGTGTTCCGAACCGTGACCCTGGTGCTGGCCGTGCTGGTCGCAGGGTGTGCCCAGATCCCGGACGGCGTGACGGCCGTCGAAGGCTTCGACTCCGACCGCTATCTCGGCAAGTGGTACGAGATCGCCCGGCTCGACCATCGCTTCGAGCGCGGGCTCGAGCGGGTCACGGCGACCTACAGCGCACGGGACGACGGCAACATCGCCGTCTTGAACCGGGGATTCGACCCCGCCAAGGGCGAGTGGAGCGAGGCGGAAGGCCGGGCGAAGTTCGCGGGCGCACCCGGGACCGCGATGCTGAAGGTCTCCTTCTTCGGCCCGTTCTATGGCGGCTACAACGTCCTGGACCTCGATCCCGACTACCAGATTGCGCTGGTGTCGGGCCCGACGCGTGAGTACCTGTGGATCCTCGCCCGCCGCCCCGACCCGCCCCGGGAGGAGATCGAGCGACTCGTGCGGCGGGCAGGCGAGCTCGGGTTCGACACGGCGTCGCTGATCTTCGTCGCCCACGAACAGTAGCGCCGCCCGCGCTCGCCGCGCCGAGCGTCGCGCCGGTAAGATCGCCGCTCGTCCTTCCCCGAGGTCCTCGTGAGCATCGCACTCGTCATCTTCGTCGTCACCATTGTCGCGAGCCTCGCCGGGCTCTATGCGAAGCCCGCGATCATCGAGAGCAGCCTGTTCCGGCCGTACTGGTTCCTGCGGCGCAAGCAGTACGCGACCATCGTCACCAGCGGCTTCGTGCACGCCGACCTGCCGCACCTGATCTTCAACATGGTGACGTTCTACTTCTTCGCCTTCCCGCTCGAGAAGCAGATCGGTTCCCTGCGCTTCGCGCTGCTGTATTTCCTCGGCCTCGTGGTGAGCGACCTCGGCACCTACTTCAAGCACCGAGGCGATCAGCACTACGCCTCGCTCGGTGCGTCCGGGGCGATCTCGGCCGTGCTGTTCGCCGCGATCGTCTACTTCCCGTGGATGAAGCTCTTCATCATTCCGATCCCGTTGCCGATTCCGGCGCCATTGTTCGCCGTGGGCTACGTCGCGTACTCGTGGTGGTCGGCGCGGCAGGCACGGGGCCGCATCAACCACGACGCTCACCTCGGTGGCGCACTGTTCGGCCTGGTGTTCGTCCTGCTCACGGACCCGGCGGCTTTCTCGAACCTGCTTGGCTGGCTCGGCAGCTGAGGGCCGCCCCGGGGATTGCGACAGGCGTCACGACGTGGAGCACGATCCCGGGCCTCGCGGCCCGCGCGGCCCTAGACTCCCATCATTCGATCCGTTCCAGTCGGCGAGGGCAGTTCCATGTTCAAGCGCTTAGTCGCTCAGGTGTTGTGCATTGCATTGCTGAACCTCGGTTCGCCGCTGGTCGCGCAGGCGGGGCTCATCGGGACGCTGCAGGCGGTGGAGGCGGAGACTCGCGCGCAGGATCTCGCGACCGTCAGCTCGACACTGGCGCGCGACCAGGTGCGCGAGCAGTTCGCTGCCCTCGGCGTCGATCCAATCCAAGTCGAGTCGCGTGTTGCGGCACTCACCGATTCCGAGCTGCGAATGCTCGCGGGCAAGGTCGCCGAGGCGCCGGCCGGAGCCGACGCATTGGCCGTGATTGGCATCGTGTTCCTGGTGCTGCTGATCCTCGAGGCGGTCGGCGTCATCGACATCTTCAAGAAGTTCCCGTGAGCCGGGAGCCTGCGTCGGCGGCATGAGGGCAGGGCGCGCCGCCAGCCTGGCGGCCTCGACGGCTACGCTCGCACTCTGCGGTTGCGCGACGCAGGGGCCCTTGCTCGTACCGGCCGGTCCGGGCGCGCTTCCGCCGCGGGTCGAGCTCGTGGAGACGCTCTTTTTCCCGCAGCGCGATTACCAGTGCGGGCCTGCCGCGCTCGCGACCGTGCTGGCCGCGGCCGGCGTGCCCGTGCCGGCGGACGATCTCGTCGCCGAGGTGTACCTTCCGGGGCGCCGGGGCAGTCTCCAGGCCGAGTTGATCGCAGCAACCCGCAGTCGAGGCCTGCTCCCGTACGTCGTCCCACCCTCCAGTCAGTCACTGCTCGAGCAGGTGGCCGCAGGCCGGCCGGTGCTGGTGCTGCAGAAGACCGGGGCGGGTCCCTGGCCGGGCTGGCATTACGCCGTCGTCGTCGGCTACGACACCCGCGAGGACCGGATCGTCTTGCGCTCCGGGACCGACGCTCGGCTCGAGATGTCGGCTGCACGGTTCCTCGCCACCTGGGATCGCGCGGATCGCTGGGCGCTGGTGGTGCTCGCGCCGGGTGAATTGCCGGCGAATCCGGATTTCGCACGCTTCATGCAGGCGGCCGCGGGCCTCGAGGCCACCGGCCGGAGCGAGGTCGCCGCGCGAGCCTACGAGGCCGCGACGCGCGAATGGCCGATGGCGGCGCTGCCGCAGCTGGGGCTCGCCAATCTCGCTTACACCCGCGGCGACCTCGCGGGTGCGGAGCAGGGCTTTCGTGCGGCCATCGAGCGCGCCCCCGGCGACGCGGCGGCGCGCAATAATCGCGCGAGCGTGCTGCTGTCCCTCGGCTGCCCGCTGGCGGCGCGCCGCGAGATTGCAAGAGCCGCGATGCTCGCCGACGCCGGTCCGTACGAGGCGGCCGTGGCGGCGACCCGAGGCGAGATCGAAGCGGCGAGGGGGCCCGACGCGGCCGGTTGCCCGCCCGACCCGGCCCCGGCAAACTCGCCTCCATGACGCTCAAGGAGCGGGTCGACGCGATCTTTCCGGAATGGCAGCGCTGGTATCCCAGCCTGTTCGACGCGGCCGTGGATCTCGGTGTGATCCGCGCGCGCGTCTGCGACCCGTCCTCGCTCCTGCTGTCGAACCGTCACGCCGGCGTGCGCGCCGCGGCCGAGCTGGAGCACCGGCGCAAGTGGAGCGCGGAGGAGAATCCGCCGGAGGAGTAGCGCCGCGTGCGCCGGCTACGTGCCGGCCGTGGTGCGCGCCCGGTCCGCGTCCTTCAGGCGTTCTGCGCGATACAGCCTCAGCACGAGCTGACCCGAAGGGCGCGCCTGGAAGGCCTCGACCTCGGCCCGCCAGTCCGCGTCGAGATCGTCGAGCGTGAGTCGCCGGCCGCCGAGGCTGCGGCCCGCATACTCCGGCGGCAGCACCGCGAGGGCCGCGAGGCTCGCGAAGGTGATGTCGACGTAGCCGAGCGACTCGCCCATCAGGTAGGGGCGCCCGTCGGCGAGCATCGCGTCCACGCGGTCGAAGCTCTCACGGGTGCGCTCGAGCGCGCGCACGGCCCGCGCGGGCGTGACGCCGAGCATGCGACGCACGGCAAAGCGCAGCACCGGCGCCAACGCCCGCAGCAGCCCGCGCTGCCACGCCGGGATGCGCGTCTCCTCCACGCCCCAGGAACGCAGCGTCAGGTCGCGGCGCTCGAACACGCGCGAATACACCCACACCCGCACGTCGTTGCCGAGGCGCCGGTCGAGGAACTGCTCGAGCTCGAGCGTGGCGGGCGTCGGCTCGAGGAAGGCCGTGCGCTCGAAGGGCAGCCGGCCCGCATACTCGCCCCAGAGGTAACGCAGGATACGGGGCGAATCGCCGATCCGCGTCAGGCCGGGCGGCACCTCGAGCGCCGGCACGGTGCGCCCCGTCACCAGCACGCCGAGGATTCCGACGTTCGGGACTTCCTCGTACGCCACGCCCAGGCGGTCGAGGCACCAGCGCACCTTCTCAGTGTAGTGCGAGAAGGAGATGGTGTGCAGACGCAGCGGCGCGTCAGGCCGGCTGGCCGTGGCGCGCGTCGCGCCGAGCCGCAGCGCCATCCCGGCCAGCGCAACCGCGACCGCGGCCGCGAGCGCAACGCCCGGGCCCCACCCGAGTCCCGCCACCACGATGGGGAGCGCGTAGAGCGCGAGCGTGTGCGCGGTGCGTGGGTCGCGGAATCTCATGGCCGTGCGCGCGGCTCAGCGGCGCGGGGGCATTTCCGCAAACTGCGGCAAGTCGTCCGTGATGTCGAACCACGCGGCCCTGGAGTTCACGAAGATGTGCCCCGCGGGAACGATGCCCGGCTCGCTGTCGAGCGAGCCCGCCGGAACCACGGCCATGTTGCGCTCGAAGGACACGCGCGGCAGTTCGGAGCCGCAGCGCCGGCAGAACGCCGTGCCGAAGTACTGTGCGCTGGGCAACGCGAACTCCTGCACGAGGTCGGCGCCGCGTGTCCAGCGAAATCCCTCGGCATTGTGGAAGACGTTGGCGCAGTGGGCGGCGCTGCGCCCCTGCCGGCAGCGCGAGCAGTGGCAAAGGTACATGCGCAGTGGCGGTCCGGAGATCTCGTAAGCGACGTCGCCGCACAGGCAGCTGCCTTGCGCCATGCCCGGCTTCACCTCGATCACGGGGCGTGAGGTGGCGGGCGTGCCGAACTCCGGCGGGTATTCCTCGTGCTGCGGCAGGTCGTCGGTGATCGTGTACCAGTCCGCCTTGGAGCCCACGAACATGTGCTTCGACGGCCGGATGCCCGGATCGCCCTCGAGGTTGCCGGCGGGAGCGATGACGAGGCCCATCTCCTCGATGAAGGTTGGCGCGACGGATCCGCAGACGCTGCAGAAGTCGCGGTGCGCCTTCGCCGAGGATGCGTAGCTCGCGAGCGTCGAGGTGTCCGTGAGCCAGCGGAACCCGCTCAACGGCGCCGCTACCCAGGTGGCGAACGGCGTGCCGTGGTGCTTGCGGCACATCGAGCAGTGGCAGTGCAGCATGTCGACGAACGGACCGTCGATCTCATAGCGGAGGGCACCGCAGAGGCAGCGACCTTCAGTCATGTCGTTCTCCCGGCTGCCGCGAAGGCGGCGCGCGCGGGCTACGTTATGCCGCGGCGCGCCGTTTCGCCACCGTCAGTCGGGCGGCATCCCGCGCGATGCGCAGGCCTCCGCGACCCGCAGGCGCAGGATCTCTCCCAGCCGCCGCGCGCCGGGGCCGGCCGAGTCCGGATCGGCGTAGACGAGGTAGAGGGTGACAAAGCGCTCGCGGCCCTCGGCGAGTGGCAGCGGTCGCAGCGCATCGGAGCCGAGTTCCTCGCGGATGTTCTCCTCGGGGTACCAGGCGTAGCCGAGCCCCAGGCGCGCGGCGCGGATTGAGGTCGCCTTGTTCGACACCGTCCAGCGCCGCTCGTTCAGCCAGCCACCGCTGCGGCTGCGCAACGCGCCCGAGTCGCGCACCACGAGGTGCCGGTGCTGGCGCAGGTCGTCGAGGGTCAGCGTACGCCCGAGCTGGTGCAGGGGATGCGACGGCGCGGCGGCGCACACGAAGCGCACCTGCATGAGCGGATCGCCCAGGAACCCGCCGGGGACGATGCCGCCCACCACGAGATCCACCCGCCCCTCGGTGAGCGCCTCCTCGGTGCCGCCCAGCACCGACTCGGTGATCTCGAGGCGCGTGTCGGGGTGCTCGCGCCCGAACTCCGCGCAGCACTCGAGCAGCAGCCAGGTGGGAAAGATGATGTCGACGGCGATGCGGATCTCCGGCTCCCAGCCGCTGGCGAGATCGCGCGCGACCCGTTCGACGCGGTTGGCTTCCTCGATCAGGGCCTTGCCGCGGCGATACAGGGCCTGGCCGGCGGGTGTGAGCACCGCCTTGCGACCCTGCAGCTCGAATGCCTTGAGTCCGAGCAGTTCCTCGAGCTTCTTGATCGTGTAGGTGACGGTGGACTGCGTGCGATGCAGCCGGGCCGAGGCCTGCGCGTAGCCACCGGCCTCGACGACAGCCACCAGCGCACTCCATTGGTCCAGGGTGATCCGGGGTGAGCTCATCTATCGATTCACTAAATAGGTAGAGGCCAAAATATCGTCTTTTTTATCCAGAAGACAGATGAAAAACTGCAGCTATCGTAAATCGCCGCCACCCCTCCGGGAGACACCATGTCCACGATCCTGCAGTTGAACTCCAGCCTGTCCGGCGAGTCCGGGCTGTCCTCGCGACTGGCGAGTGACTTCTCGTCGGCACTCGCGGGCGCCACCGGTGCCACCGTCCTCGTCCGGGACCTGGCGCGCCAGCCGGTGCCGCACCTGACGGCCGAGCGCTTCGCCGCGTTCACCACGCCGGCTCCTAAGCGCACGCTGGAGCAGCAGCGGCACGTGGCCGAGTCCGACGTGCTCATCGAGGAACTGCGCCGCGCCGACGTGCTGGTACTCGGCGTGCCAATGTACAACTTCGGTGTGCCCTCGACGCTCAAGGCTTACTTCGACCACGTGGCGCGCGCGGGCGTGTCCTTCCGCTACACCCCCGAGGGCCCGGTCGGGCTGCTTGGCGCCAAGCGGGCGTACGTGTTCGCCACCCGCGGCGGGCGTTACGCGGGCACCGAGGCCGACCTTCAGGCGCCGTACCTGCGGCAGTTTCTCGGGTTCATCGGCATCCGCGACGTCGAGTTCGTGTATGCAGAGGGTCTCGCGCTCGGTGCAGAGCAGCGCGAACGGGCGGTCGCCGCGGCCAACGAGCGCATCGAGCAGCTCGCCGCCTGAATCCCTGACACCGGGCCCTTCCCGTCAATCGTTGCTTTCAGAGGCAATCCACTCATGAACACAACCCTGAACCTGAACGACCTGGACGGGTCGTCCGTGAGCGCCCGCCGACTGCAGGCCGTGATCGAGTCCGTGGCGGCCTCCGACGGCGCGGGCGTGAAGCTGCGCCGCAGCCTCGGCAGCCGGCCGAACCTGCGCTTCGACCCGTTCCTGATGCTCGACGAATTCTTTTCGGACGACCCGAACGACTACCTCGCGGGCTTTCCGTCACACCCGCACCGCGGCTTCGAGACGGTCACCTACATGCTCGACGGGCGCATGCGGCATGAGGACACCTTCGGCCACCGCGGCGACCTCGGTCCCGGCGACGTGCAGTGGATGACCGCGGCGCGCGGCATCATCCACTCCGAGATGCCCCAGCAGGCGGAGGGGCGCATGCGCGGCTTCCAGCTGTGGATCAACCTGCCGGCGCGCGAGAAGATGAAGCCTGCGGCGTACCGCGACATCCCGTCGCAGGCAATCCCCACCGTGGGCCTGCCGGGCGGCGGCGAGCTGCGCGTGATCGCGGGCAGCTACGCGTGCGACGGCGTCGTCACGGCCGGGCCGATCGGCGGCCTCTCCACCGAGCCGCTGTACTACGACCTGCGGCTGCCGGCGGGCGCGAGCGTCGAGCTGCCGACGCCGGCCCGACACAACGCGTTCCTGTACGTGTACGACGGCACTGCGAGCGTGGGCGAGGACGCCCGGCCGCTGCCGTTCCGAGCGGCGGGCCTCCTGACCCCGGGCGATACCGTGCGCATCGCGGCAGGAGAGGCCGGCGTCAAGTTGCTGCTGCTGGCCGGCCGGCCGATCGGCGAGCCGGTGGTGCAGTACGGCCCGTTCGTCATGAACTCGGTCGCGGAGATCGAGCAGGCGATCCGGGACTACCAGGCGGGCCGGTTGGCGGTCGCGAGCTGACTCGGTAGTGCGTCGATTCGCCGGCGCGCCGGCTTACGTGTAATCCACTGCTGGGACGTGCGAGAGCGCGTCGCAGAATACCGGCCACCAGGGGCAGTGGCCCTGCCCGTCGTGCGGATGGCGCCATGAGTCACAAGCACGAGCAGTTGCTCAGGACGATCTTCCACGACCCGATCAACTGCAACATCCACTGGCGCGAGGTGGAATCGCTGCTGCACCACGTGGGTGCCGACATCGAGCCGCTCTCCGGCGCAAGAATCCGCGTCAAGCTGAACGGCTCGGAGGGCATCCTGCACCGCCCTCACCACGGCAACACGCTCGATCGCAGCTCGGTCCGTCATCTGCGCGAGTACCTTGCACACGCCCGGATGACGCCTTCGCAGTACGAGGTGGCGCGGGGCGCCGTACCGCATTAGACGGGGCCGCTCGCCGGCTGACTTCACGGTGCCCACCCCGCCCCCGGTGGCCAGGCTGCCCTGCCTTCGGCCGAAGGCGGATAGCCAAGCGTCCGCGCGGCGAATATATTCGTGCTGTCTCATATATCATCGCGCCGGCCGGCGGCCGGCAATGGAACCGGGGAGATGCGCATGACGAACGACATCCGCAAGGAACGAGGCCTGTGCGAGCTGTACGCTGAGGACCCGGAGCGCGCCGACTCGCTGGTGTTCGGCAGGGTCGCACATGCCGATCGTCGGGGCTTCCTGAAAGGCGCGGGTCTCGCGGCCATGGCGGCCGTGGTCGGGGCGAGCATCCCCTTCCACCGGAACTTCCCGGCCGGCCTGATTCCGGCCGCGCTCGCGGACGAGACCGGTCCGCTCGCCCTGGCGGGCAAGGATGGACTGATCGTCCTGAGTGACCGCCCCCTCAACGCGGAGACGCCGGCCCATCTGCTCGACGACGACGTGACGCCGAACATCCGTCACTTCGTGCGGGACAACGGGATCCGTCCGGACATGGCCGAGAAGATGGATGCTACCGGTTGGACGCTCACGGTGGATGGCGAAGTCGAGCGGCCGCTCACCTTGACGCTCGACGATCTCAAGCACGACTTCAAGCCGGTGAAGCTGAAGCTGCAGCTCGAGTGCGCTGGCAACGGTCGCGCCTCGTTCAACCCCCCGGCCAAGGGCAACCAGTGGACGGTGGGTGCGATCGGCAACGCCGAGTGGACGGGGGTGCGCTATGGCGATGTGCTCGCCGCGGCGGGGCTGCGCAAGAGCGCCGTCTACACCGGGCACTACGGTTTCGACCAGCACCTCTCGCGCGACGCATCGAAGGATCCGATCTCGCGCGGCGTGCCGATCTCGAAGGCGCTCGAGCCGCATTCGATCATCGCCTACGAGATGAACGGCGAGCCGATCCCCAAGTACCACGGCTTCCCCGCGCGCATCGTGTGCTCGGGCTGGCCGGCGTCGGTGTCGCACAAGTGGGTCCGGCGGATCTGGGTGCGCGACGTGGTCCACGATGGCGAGAAGATGGGAGGGGATTCTTACCGCGTGCCGCGCTACCCGGTCGCGCCGGGCGCCACGGTGCCGAAGGAGGACTTCGTCATCATCCAGTCCCTGCCCGTCAAGTCGATCATCACCTCGCCGCGGACGGGGGTCGAAGGGATCGGTCGCTCCCTCGCCGTGCGCGGGCACGCCTGGGCCGGCGAGCAGGTCGTACGCGCCGTGGACGTGAGCATCGACTTCGGCGCGACCTGGCAGAAGACGAAGCTGCAGCGCGCTCCCAACAGGTACTCGTGGCAGACGTGGCAGGCGGACCTCGAGTTCCCGGGTCCCGGCTATTACGAGATCTGGTCGCGCGCCACCGACGATCGCGGCGTGTCGCAGCCGTTTGCAGTCGCCTGGAACCCGCAGGGCTACACCGCCAACGCCATGCACCGGATCTCGGTGACGGTCGCATGATGCGGAGTCGACTGGCATTCCTGCTGGCTGCGCTCGCGGCGGCCGGGATGACGGTGGTCTCCGCCGACGCCGCCGGCGACGCCGAGGCGGGCGCGCGCGCGTTCCAGCCATGCGGTGCCTGTCACACCGTATCGCCTGGGGGCGCGGCCGTGGTCGGTCCGAATCTGTGGGGCGTGGTGGGTCGAGCGGTGGCGGCGGCGCCCGGATTCGACTACTCGCCCGAACTCAGGTCCATCGGCGGCGCCTGGACTGCGGAGCAACTGGACCGCTTCCTTGCGAATCCGGCTGCATTCGCGCCCGGCACGCGGATGGGCTACGTCGGCGTCGCGGACCCGGCGGAGCGGACGGCCCTCATCGCTTATCTTTCGACCTTGCGCGAGGGCGCGGTCGCAGCAACTGCGGCCGCACCGGACTTCGGTCCGGACTGGCCCGCCGGTCCCGGCCAGGCGGAGACCGGTGTGCTCTGCAATGCCTGCCACTCGCTCGCGATCGTCAAGCAGCAGCGGCTGTCACGCGAGGTCTGGGACAAGCTGCTGGTGTGGATGGTCGCGGAGCAGGGCATGGCCCAGCAGACGCCGGAGCGGCGGGCCCTGATCCTCGAGTACCTCGCCGCGCATTTCGGTCCGGGGTAGCGCCCCGGCCCGCAGCCGTGCCCGTCCGCAGGTACTTCGCTGCTCAGTAGAGCAGCGATACCAGCGTGTAGCTGACCACCCCGACGAGCAGAGCCGAGAACAGGCCGACGCCGAGCGGCTTCAGGCCAATCGCCCGCAGGCCCTTGATGCTCGTGCCGAGTCCTACCGCCGCCATCGCGATCGCGAGGCAGTAGGTCGCCACCTGCTTGATGAACCCGACGATGGCCTTCCACTGCTCGGGCTCGAGCATGCCGAACGGACGGTCGCCCATGTCGCCCAGCGTGCGCAGCAGGCTCATGGCGGCGAACCCGATGATGAACACCGGGATCATCGTGTACCACTTCGGCGACACGCCGCCCTCGCTCGAGCGGCGGTGATAGAAGACCGCCATGATGGGGATCACGAGCAGCATGCTCATGTTGCGCACGAGCTTGGTCACGGTCGCAACGTCGAGCGCCTTCGGGTCGTCGAAGTACTGCTGGTAGACGAGCCCGGCGCCGGCAACCTGCGCAGTCTCATGGACGGCGGTGCCGAGGAACATGCCCGAGCGGAAACTGTCGCCCGCGAACAGCCAGTGCGCAGCGAACGGATAGGCCAGCATCGCGGCCACGCCGAACAGCGTGATGCACGCGACCGCATAGCTCGTCTCGTCGTCGCGGGCGCCGATCGTCGGCGACATGGCGACAATCGCGGTCGCCCCGCAGATGCTCGTACCGACTGCGATCAGCGTGCCGAGACGGTCGGTGAGTCCAACCCTCCGGCTGACGTAGGTCACGATCGCAAGCGCCGCGAGCACCGTGCCGATGATGATGGGCAGGGCCTTGAGGCCGATGGCGCCGGCCTCGACGATCGAGAGCCGGATGCCCAGCAGCACGATGCCGAGCCGCAGTATCCGCACCACCGAGAACTTGATGCCCGGCCGCAGCACCTCGGGCAGCTTGAAGAGATTGTTGACCAGGATGCCGAGCAGGATCGCCATCATGATCCCGCTGATCGCACCCTTCTGAAGGCCGAGCGCCGGGGCGATGACTCCGGCGAGGTATTCCCCGGCGAGCGCGAGGAACAGGGCGAGCAGGAATCCCCAGATGGCGTTCATGGCAGGGTGTCTCTTGGAGTCATGGGCGACCCGGGTCGCGGCGCGCCTGGCACGCGCGAGCGCCCGGCCGTGCTGCGGACGGTGCGGCCCGCCGGCTGGCAGGCCGCGCGTCGTTCAGACGGTCAGCGCTTCCAGCTGTAGCTGACCTCGAATTCGAACTGCGTCATCTCGAGCTCGACCGTCTGCGACGGGTCGAAATTGTTCGGTCCGCGCACGGTCTCCTCGGGGGCGTACATGAACGAGAAGTTGAGCTCGTTGCCGCTCGACTGGGTCTTCGTGAAGCCGACCGTGAAGTGCTGCTCCATCACGCCCGGCGCGAGGATGTTGAAGCTCATCTGGTCGCTCGCGATCGGCTGGTCGGTCATGCTGTAGCCGCCGCGGAAGGTCCACTCGTCGCTGTACTTCCAAGAGGCGCCGAGCTTGTAGACCGTCATGTCGTCCCAGCCGAAGCCAGGGCCGCGGTTACCGCCCAGGCAGTTCTCGAAGCTGCCCGCGGGGTTGAAGATCGGGCAGTTGAACAGGTTCTGGATCGGGTTCGCGACCGAGTCGACGTCCGTGTACTTGACCTCCTGGACGTCGAACATCAACGTCAGCGCGTCCATCGGCTTGAATGCGACGCCGATGGTCCACGTGGACGGCATGTCGAAGCCGCCTCCCTGGGCGAACAGGTCCTCGTAGTTGCCGAAGTCCGACATGGACATCTTGGTCGTGTAGGCGGCTGCGAGACTGAATGCCTGCGTCGGGGCCCAGCGCGCGCCGATCGTGCCGCCGAAGCCGTAGGACATGTCGTGGCCGTTGCCGGAGAGGTTGCGCGGGTTCGCGGGCTGACCGGTGGTGAAATAGCTCTCGACGTAGGTCTTCGTGTACGGCGCAAAATTGCGCACGCCGCGCGCCTCGAAGCGCTGCAGCGCGAATATGGCGGATGCACCCACCGAGAACTCCTCGGTGAGCTTGCGCGCATAGCTCAGGTTCACGAACGCCTGCATCAGGTCCACGCCCGCCGTATCGCCGCCGTAGGTGCCGGGGAAGGTCTGCGGGCCGCCCGGACCCATGCCCGCGGTCGGGTCGAAGGTGGCCGTGCCGCCCACCCACTTCGTGTTCATGCCGCCGCGCGCGTAGAAGGCGGCACCGAGGAAGTCCACGTCCGTGAGGTTCCAGTTCATGCCGACGAACGGGATCGGGAAGAACTCGTTCTCGCTACTGAGGTTGTTCGGGCCGATCGTGAAGGCGCAGTTGGCCGGTCCCCCGGGGGGCATGCAGCCGCCGTTCGCGAGGCTCGGTGACGTCCGGTAGTCGCGCATCGGGCTGAAGATGCCGAGGCCCGCATCGATGCTTTCCGGAAGGACCGTGAGGCCCGCGGGATTGGTGCCGAGGATCATCAGTTCCTCGGGGTTCGCGCTGCCGGCCCCGGCCTGTCCCTTGCTCTTGGTGCCCGCGCCGTGCGTGTAGTAACCGTTGGTGGCCGACGCGCCGCCCGCGGCGAGCACGAGCGCGATTCCCATGGCGAGCATGGTCTGGTTCCGGATCGTCTTCATCGAGCCCCCGTTCGCCGCCGCTGCGGCCAGTTCGGAAATGAATTGGCGAGTTCCAAGATCTCGTTGTGCTTGCGTCGATTGCGTCCGGGGCATCGCCGCCCGGCAGCGGCGCGCCGCGGACGCCGGCGCCGGTCGTTCAGGCCTTGCGCCGCAGCACGAACCGGTAGACGTTGCCGTCGACCGACTGTTCGATGAGCTCATGGCCTGTAGTGCGGCTGAAGGCGGCGAAATCCTTGACGGCACCCGGGTCGGTCGCGAGCACCTCGAGGGTGCTTCCGGCCGGCATTGGCGTGAGGGCCTTCTTCGCCTTGAGGATGGGCAGCGGGCAATTGAGCCCCTTAGCGTCCAGTGTCTGGTCAGCCATGTGTCTCACTCAGATGAAAAGATTGATGTCGGACTGGGTGGCGACCTCGATGTAGGTCGCGGCGCCCCCGATCTCGATGCCGGGGATCATGTCGTCCGTCGTGTACTCGAACAGGTCCATTGTCATCTGGCACGCGATCATCCGCACCTCGGACTCGAGCGCCAGTGAGCGTAGCTCCGCGAACGAAGCCACGCCCTTTTTCTTCATCATGTCCTTCATCATCGCCGAGGCGCCCGCATCGACGCCCGGGATCATCGACATGAAGTTGGGCATGCCCATGTGTCCGCCCATCATCGGCATCTTCATGGCGGGATTGCCGAGCGGGGACATCTTCAGGTCCGGGTCCTTCAGCAGCAGCGTCAGGCCGTAGAAGGTGAAGAACAGCGTGACGTTGAGGCCCATCGCGGCAGCCGTCGTCGACAGGATCATCGGCGGGTAGGCCCAGTCGAGCGAGCCCTTGGTGACGATGATGGACATGCTCTTGGTGCCGGAGTCGTCGGCCATCTGCTAACCCCCGATATTGAGTTGTCGTGTAGTACGTCGCGCCGGAACTTAACAGAGATCCCTTTATTAGCAAAGTCGAATAACTTAGGCTTTCCGTCGTGGTTTATACGGCCATTCGGCAGGCTTTCATGCCGCATCGCAGCATGCACTTGTGCGGGCGGGAGGCTCCGCCGCTGCTGGTTGCGAGCGAGTACTGCCGCCGCCGTGGCTTCGGCAGCCGTCACCCGTTGTCGATCCCACGCGTGGCGACGGTGCTCGACCTGTGTGAGCGACTCGGCTGGCTCGAGCCGGGGTCGCGTCGCGAAGCCTGCGTAGCGGATACGGCGGAGCTCACCGCCTTCCACGACGCCGGGTACGTCGAGGCCCTGCGTCGCAGCGATGCCGCCGGTCAGGTCGCGCGCGAAGTGCGCGAGCGCTACGGCTTCGGGACGTCCGAGAATCCGTTGTTCGAAGGCGTGTTCGAGCGGGCGGCGACCGCCGTCGGCGGCTCGATCCTCGCCGCCGAGCTCGCACTCGAGGGCCGGGTCGTGTTCCATCCGGCGGGCGGCACCCATCACGGCCGCCCGGGCCACGCGAGCGGCTTCTGCTATTTCAACGATCCGGTGTTCGCGATCCGCCGGCTCGAGCAGGCGGGCCTCGAGCGCGTGCTCTACGTGGACCTCGACGCGCACCACGGCGACGCAGTGCAGGACGCATTCCAGGCCGACACGCGAGTGCGATTCGTTTCGATTCACGAGGCGGGTCGCTGGCCGTATACCGGTGCCGCCACCGACCGTGGCCGCGGATACGCCTGCAACCTCCCGGTGCCCGCGGGCTGCAACGACAGCGAGTTCGAGTTCTTGATGGACGAGGTCGTGATGCCGCTGGCGGAGGGATTCGCGCCGCAGGCGGTCGTGATCACATGCGGCACGGACGCGCTGGCTGGTGACCCGTTGTCGCGAATGGCGCTCAGCAACGTCGCGCTCTGGGAAGCGGTCGAGCGGCTCGTGGTGCTGGCCGGACCGGCCGTGGTGCTGGGTGGCGGGGGCTACAACCCGTGGACACTGGCGCGCTGCTGGACCGGACTCTGGGGCCGGCTGAGCGGCCGGGAAATTCCGGTGGTGCTGCCCGCCGAGGCGCAGGTAGTCTTGGGCGGACTTGCCTGCGACCTCGTGGACGACGAGGACGTTCGCGCGGAGTGGCTGACGACGCTGGTCGACGCACCGGCGCCGGGTCGCGTACGCGAGGCGGTGCGTGAACTGGCTCGGGAGGGGAGGACGATGCATGGCATGGCTTGAGTCCATCGGCACGATCGAGGAATACGAGGACGTGGTGCTCGACGTCGCGCTCGTCGCGGACCTCGAGCGTGCCGCCGCCGCGGCGACGACGCGACCGATCCGGTTCTCGACGCCGACGTTCAAGGACTACGCGAGTACCGAGCTGAAGGGCTGCTCGAAGAACAGCTTTCCCTCGTTCTCGATCACCGGCGGCGCCTGCGGCCTCAATTGCGACCATTGTCGCGCGGAGATCCTCAAGCCGATGCTCGCTGCGACCTCGCCGGCGGTGCTCGACCAAAAGGTGCGCCACCTCATCGCCACGCAGGACCTGCAGGGGTTCCTGCTCTCCGGCGGCTCGAACCGCCGCAACGAGATTCCCTACGAGCGTTACTACCCCGTGGTCGAGGGCCTGAAGCGCGACTTCCCGTTCCTAAGCATCGCCATTCACACCGCGCTCACCGACGAGGCGGGCGCACGGGCCATGGAGGCCGCCGGCGTAGATACCGCAATGATGGACGTGATCGGGGCGGAGGAGACCATCCGCGACGTGTATCACCTCGACCGACCGGTCGAGGACTTCGAGGCGACGCTCGCGGCGCTGACGGCGACCTCGATGCGGGTGAGCCCGCACATCGTCGTCGGACTGCATTACGGGCGTGTCCTCGGCGAGGCGAACGCTCTCGACATCGTGAGCCGATACCCGGTCGAGGCGCTGGTGCTGGTCGTGGTGATGCCGTTCTACGCCGCACCCGGCCTCTTCAACGTGCCCGATCCGGCCGCGGTCGGGCGTATCTTCGGCGAGGCGCGCACGCGGCTGCACGAGCGGCAGGTGGTGCTCGGTTGCGCGCGACCACCGGGCCTGCACAAGCGGGCCGTGGACGCTTACGCGGTGATGGCCGGACTCGACGGCATCGCCTTCCCGGCCGACGGCGTCGTCGGTGTCGCACGCGCGATCGGACGTCCGTTCCACCAGCAGCACGCCTGCTGCTCCATCAAGCTCGGCGGCGAGCGCACCGTCCGGGCGAAGCCGGCCTGCGCGGCCTGAGCGCTTCGGGAACCAGCGGAGAGAGCCCACGATGAGCTGCATCAAGCAGGATATCCGTCCCGAGAGCGGTCTGCCGGGCGCGGACCTCGCGGTCAATGGATTCGAGGCCATGCAGCCGCGATTCCCGGCGCAGACCCCCGCCGGTGCGCGCAATGGCCGGCGGGTCAAGGACGCGGCCGTGCCGCCGCAGGGCGTGTACCTGCCGAACAACAACGTGCTCACGCCGCAGATGCGCTCGCCCGAGTACGTGCAGATGTCGAACGCGGCGGCGATCACGCTCGGCATCATGCCGGGCAGGATGCACCGCTGCGGCTGCACGCGCTGCCTCAACCTGCTGCTCACCTACCCGGAAGGCTGCCGCGCGAACTGCGCCTACTGCGGACTCGCGCGGCACCGCGAGGCCGAGCGCGACTACGCCGATCGCAACTTCATCCGCGTGGACTGGCCGGCCGTGCCGATGGAGCAGGTGGTGGACATCGTCGCCCGCGACCGCGAGAAGAGCCCGTTCCATCGCATGTGCATCTCGATGATCACCCACCCGAGTTCCGACGCCGACACGGTCGCGGTCCTCGAGGCGTGGACCGCGAGGATCGACCCGACGGCGATTCCGGTGTCGATCCTCTCGAACCCGACCACGATGGAGCGCGCCGACGTGCAGCGCCTCAGGGACCTCGGCGCCGACATCTTCACCGTCGCGCTCGACGCCGCCACGCCCGCGATCTTCGACCGGACGCGCGGCAAGGGCGTGCAGTCGCCACACAAGTGGCAGAAGTACTGGGAGATGCTGCTCGACGCGCGGGACGTGTTCGGGCCGCAGAAATTCGGCGCGCACATCATCGTGGGCATGGGCGAGACCGAGTTCGAGGTGCTGTCCCTCGTGCAGCAGCTCGTGGACCTCGGCGGCCACAGCCACCTGTTCTGCTTCTTCCCCGAGCAGGGGTCGCTGATGGACCACCTGCCGGCCACGCCGCGCGACCAGTGGCGTCGCGTGCAGCTCGCCCGCTACCTGATCGACTATGCGGGCGTCCGCGTCGAACGGATGCGTTTCGATGGCGAGGGTCGCGTCGCGGACTACGGGCTGCCGCAGGCGGAGCTCGAGGACATCGTCGGCCAGGGCGTGGCTTTCCGCACCTCGGGCTGCCCGGGCAAGTTCCGCGACGACGTGTCGGCGTGCGACCGGCCCTACGGAGACTCGCCGCCGAGTAACATCGCGAGCTTCCCGTTCCAGCCCGGCCGGCGCGATCTGCAGAAGATCCGGCGCCAGCTCGGGATCCCGGTCGTCCGGGGCTGAGGCGGTGGCGGGTCGATTCCGCGTCGTCGACACGGGAGTCCGCGAGGGTCGTTTCAACATCGCCGTGGACCAGGCGATGATCGAGTTGCACCAGGCGGGCGGGATTCCCGACACATTCCGTTTCATGCGCTTTCCGCCCACGGCGCTCATCGGCCGTCACCAGGCCCTGAGCCAGGAGGTGGACGTGCCGCACTGCCGGGCACGGGGCATCGGGATCGTGCGGCGCATCACGGGCGGCGGGGCGATCTATCTCGACGAAGGCCAGCTCGGCTGGGGCCTCATCTTCCGGCGCAGCGCGCTGGGCGCAGTCGCGCTGCCGGAGATCGCGCGCGACGTCTGCCTTGCGGTCGCTGCAGGTCTGCGGCGCCTGGGCGTCGATGCGCGCTACCGTCCGCGCAACGACATCGAGGTGGACGGACGGAAGGTGAGTGGCACCGGCGGGTTCTTCGACGGCGAGACCCTGATCTACCAGGGCACGGTGCTGGTGGACATGGATCCGACTGCCATGGTGGCGGCCCTGCGGGTACCCCGCGCCAAGCTCGAGAAGCGCCAGCTCGACTCGGCTGCCCAGCGTGTCGTCACGCTGCGGGAACTCCTCGGCCCGAGGACGCCGGGCCTGCCCGCCATCCAGCGGGCGCTGCTCGAGGCGTTCGCCGAGCGCTTCGACGTCGAATGGAGCGACGAGGACCTCGGCGCGGAGGAGGAGTCGCTGGCCTGGCGCCACCACGCCGAGGAGATCGGCACCGATGCGTTCGTGGCCGAGATCGACGATCCGGCCCGTGACGGTGACTTTGCCGCCGGACAGCACGTGTGTCCGGGCGGCAGCATTACGAGCTATCTCCGGCTCGAGGGTCCGGCGCGCCTGCGCGTGGGGCAGTTGCTGATCACGGGCGACTTCTTCGTCGCGCCGCCACGCATCGTGCTCGACCTGGAGGCCGCATTGCGCGGCGCCTACGTCGCGGACGTTGGCCCGATCATCGACCGCTTCTTCGCTGAGCACACGGTCGAGGCACTCACCGTCACGCCGGCCGATTTCCGCACGTCGATCGAGCGGGCCGTCGCCGCCGCGGGAAGCGGGGCGTGAAGACGCTCGCCGTCGTCCAGCACACCTCGGCCGAGTACCTCGGGCTGATCGAGGATCACCTCGAGGGCCGAGGCATCCGGTTCCGCTACTCGCGGCCCTTCACGGCCGGCGGCCGGCTTCCGGCGCCCGAGGCGGTCGCGGACGGACTCGTGCTGCTGGGCGGCGGACCGTGGGGCAGCGCGGGCGGACGCGACGTGCCTACGCTCGGACGCGAGGTCGCGCTCGCGCGCCACGCGCTCGAGGCGGGACTGCCGCTGCTCGGCATCGGCCTCGGCGCGCAGATCCTGGCGATCGCCGCCGGCGGCGGATCGTCGTCGTCGCCGCTCGAGTTTGAGGTCGGCGAGGCCGTCCGCACGAGGGCCGATGCGCTGGCCGGCTTCCTGCCTGAGTTCTACCCGCTGGTTCTCTACGGTCGTGACCGGCCCGAGCCCCCGCCCGACGCGCAGATCCTCGCGCATGACTGGCAGGGGCGGCCCGCGTTGTTCCAGGTCGGAAAGCGGGCGCTCGGTTTCACGGGGCATCCCGGCACCAAGCCTGCCATCGTCGAGGACCTTACCATGGAGTTCGAGGAGGGCCCGTCGGATCCAGGCGCGGCCCTCGAGCGGCTGCGTACGGTGCGCCCGGCGCTCGAGGACGCGCTGGTCCCGATCATGACCGGCATCGTCCGGGTGCTGGGGCTGATGGAGTGAAGCGAATGTCGCTGCACGTATTGTCATGCGCGGCCGATTAAATTAGGGTGCGCTAATACATTGCGGCGCGCATTCGTGCTGCGGCGCGTCATCGC